>Ga0180433_10000970_pt1 | contig 48785 bp, 36 predicted proteins | sample SS_ome_8_FD_132980 | JGI IMG/M metagenome (GOLD analysis project Ga0180433, IMG submission 132980) | Hypersaline lake sediment archaeal communities from the Salton Sea, California, USA - SS_1_D_1 metaG | ecosystem: Environmental > Aquatic > Non-marine Saline and Alkaline > Hypersaline >...
CATCTCGTCATGGAGATCCTGAGGAATATCCCGATCGAGGTATCGAAGGCCATAGTCAAATACAGAAGGTGAGTATCGCATTCGCGCGAGTTCAATGAACGGGCGGACGGTATACGCCAAGAATGACTGTACCGCATCAACATGATCATTCCTTAGAACAGCTTTGCTGACGAAGTTCTGAAACAGGGGGAAGACTGTACGCAGACGCTCAAGTCTTGATCGCATCCTGATAGTATGGGCTTGTGCATCAAACGGCGGAGGATGGACACGGTCATCCTTGTCGAAGAGAATATGCGGTTCCCCATGACGTTCCTTCTCTAAAAACCAATTTTCACTGGAGAGCTTCATAATCACAAGATCAATGAGATGATACGGATTCGCATACCGGAGACTCACGAACTCCTGTTCATGACCATGCCAGGTCGGCGAGGGAAGACGAAATACATACTGAATGGGAGAGAGCGTAGTCAAATGATGATGGAAGACATCAAACGCCTTTTCCACCATCGTATCTTCAACAACCATTTGAAGATCGATATCAGACCATTGATCGGTTCGACCCGAAGCGTCACTACCACCAAGCCAGGCCGCTCGTATGAATGGTTCTTGTATCAGGGTCGACGCGAACGTCTTTATGATTTCTTCGCGGGTAATGATCATTCTACATGCTGTTCCATTTCTGTACGGGCATGGTTCCTTGGATCATTCGGTTGTTTTTTCTGAGACGGCTTCCGAAAGGATATAACTTACTATGTCCCATGTTTCCGTCTCGGTTAATCTTTCCTTTAATCCGAGCATTCCCGAATGGCTTTTACCTTCTCTGATTATGTAAAACATCCACCGTGGTGATGTCCGCCCCAACCATTCCTCTGATGTTAGATCGGCCGGTTGAAGATCCGAACGTGAACCTCTCCCATCAAGCTGAATTCCATGACAAATCGCGCAGTGTTGTTGAAATAGGTACCGCCCGTTTTCCATGGCAGAGATTGAGACCAAACGATCCTCGGGTACACCAATATTACGATACTCTTTCGGGATCCTGTCAACCGAACATGCACAGAAACATCCGTAAACACAAAGGAATGCCAACAACCGGAATTTCATAGCTCCTCCGTAAAAGCGGATGGACGATGTCTGAAAGAGTAGGCCGCGAACTACGTTCCGTCAACGCCATCGTTTGTTCGTGATAAGTTCCGTGTGCGTAACCGGACAATAATCGTCCTCAAATGGACGGAACAACGCTGATTTCACTCGACCGAATACACGACGTGGAAAAATTCACCATCTCAAAATAGGTTTATGCGGTCCGGGATATCTTTCACGTGGATGTAATCGGTCCGCATTCATCGAGGTTCAATTTCATTATCTATTCCATGGCACGGCAATTGCCCCATACAAGGTGGAATAGAGTCCTCTTTTCCATAATTCGCAGGCTGTCGACTGTTTCCCGCCGGTCATAAGGCGAACGATATCAATCAGCGGAGGTTTTGTATGATTCGCATGTATCGAATACTATCCTATCCATTGGTACTTTCAGTGCTGACAATCACCCTCGTATGTAATCGTACGAATGCTCATGACACTCCCAGCGTTGTTTTTGACGAATTCATGGTTGATGATTCTTTCCCGAATCCCGCGGGACTGGATGTATTTGATATAGATGGTGACGGCGGTATGGATATCATCGGAGCAGGAGTAGCGGGTGAAATATCCTGGTGGAAGGACAACGGGACCGGTCAGTCATCATGGTCGAAACATATCATCGATGATTCGTTCGACGGTGCGATTTTTGTTGATGCCCTTGATATGGATGGTGATGGTGATGGTGATGTTCTCGGAGCCGCGTGGGGTCAGAATGAAGTCGCCCTGTGGCGAAACGAAGGTGGAAATCCAATCACCTGGACGAAAGAAACCATCGCTTCCGGCATGGCGGGGGCTCACGAGGTTCTCGGAACTGATATTGATGATGATGGAGATATAGACGTGATAGGGGCAATAGCGGAACTGGATGCCGTTATCTGCTGGAGGAACGATGGCGGTACTCCCGTACACTGGACGGAACAGATTATTGATGGGGATTTTTATGGTGCGAGATCCGTGTGCGTGGCAGACTTCGACAATGATGGAGACAGGGACATAGCGGGAGCTTGCCTCGATGGCAATGACGTCAACTGGTGGAGGAATGATGGTGGTGTTCCCATTCAATGGACCGAATTTCAGGTGACGGGAGCATTCGGCGGGGCTCACATGACCAGGGTCTGTGATATGGATTCCGACGGCGATATGGATATTCTGGCTTCGGCATTTGCAATTGGCACTATAGCGTGGTGGAAGAATAACGGTGGTGATCCCGTTGCATGGACGCGGGAAAATGTAACCACATCGTTTGCCGGAGCAGTCACGGGAATTCCCGTGGATCTCGACGGTGATGGCAATTGGGACGTCGTAGGGGCGGCACAACCATCAAATCACCTCGCGTGGTGGAGGAATAGCAATGGAGAACCGCGTGAATGGGAATACAATGCAATTGATGATAATTTTGCCGGAGCATGGCCGGTGGCATGCGGCGATATCGATGACAATGGGCGCAGTGATATCATTGCGGGTGGGTATGACGCCGGGGCGATCAAATACTGGAGGAACCGTGCAACATGGCTTTTTCCCGATTTTTCAGCTGATCCGTCATCCGGTCATGCACCTCTGACCGTGGAGTTTCTAGATAGCTCCACTTCTCATCCTGAAATAGTATCGTGGCAATGGGATTTTGAAGGCGACGGTGTATTTGATGCCGAGGGTTCCGGTGCCGTACACACCTATGAGGAGCCGGGGCGGTATACCGTTCGACTCGAAGTATCCAACGGGACCGAATCCGGGATCTGCGTGAAGGATGAACTGATTGGTGTTTTTGATGGTGAAAGTGCACTGCGCTTCAATGGTGATGACGGATACGCGCTCTGTCCTGCTTCTTCTTCATTGGCGCTAACGGATGCCGTAACGGTGGAAGCGTGGATTTATCCCGAAGGTTGGGGAGAAGTTGAATCTTCCGGATATGGACGGATTATCGATAAATCATGCGTTGCTCTGGCTCTCCACGGCGAGGGAACCATATATCCGTGGCATACACTTATGTTTATTCTGAAAGATCAGAGCGGACCTCCAATTATAGCCGTTGCGCCGGAATATTCGATCTCACTCAATGAATGGATTCATGTGGCGGCAATGTATAACAGCGATACCCAGAAAATTGAGATGTTCATTAACGGGAATCCGGTTTCAGTATCCCTTTCCAGTGAACCGGAAGGTGAGATCAGAGATAATATGGGGATCGATCTGAAAATCGGGAACGGTGGTTCAAATGGCTATACGTTCCAGGGTATTATTGATGAGGTGCGCATATGGAATCGGGCACGGGCGGCACATGAACTGTTTGATTTTATGGGGGAGTATCTCTCTGGCGATGAACCGGGAATCGTTGGGTACTGGTCAATGAATGAAGGGTCCGGTGACACGTTGTTCGACGGTACGTTGTTCGGTAACAATGCGCAGATAACTGATGCTCTGTGGGTACAGGGTGTGGATTTCGAGACAACAAGCCTGAATGATCTTCCCCGGATAAAACGTTTGAACGTGCTCTCCTCACTGGAAATCAGACCGCAGCCGATCAGTAGGGAAACTAATATCACTTTTGCGCTTCCCTCTGAATCAAATGTCACGGTAGAGCTGTATGACCTTCGTGGATACCGCCTTGAATATATTGCGGCCAGAGAAATGAATGAGGGATTTCATCGCGTTCACTGGAGGCCGGACCATGCACGACTGCCATCCGGTACATATTTCATTCGGGTATCAGATGAAAAGAATTCACTCACCCGTCGATGCATTGTAATCGATTGAATCCTCTTTCGACAGAGTAGTGAAACGTTTCATTAATGCAGCCGGTACATCTCTTTTCTTCGTCTGGAGTAATGAGGTTGTCAGGAGAGTCCGATGTAAAAAGATTGACCTTTCGTGCATAATCAACCAAGCACACGGTACAGGGGGAGATGCAGCGAATGGATTTGAGTGAACGGTAATAGCATGCTCCTCGACCCAGGTGAACGATCTAACCAGCTGAGGAGGTTTCACCATGTGCCGTGGAATTATCGCTGCCCTTTTTTGTATTGCCTCGGTATCCTTTGCGTATACGTGGGTTCCATATGGCAATGCCGACGTTCCGGTCTATGATTTCCTGGCGCTACCCGTCCAAAATATTGAAATTCTGTGTGGTGAATCCGGGATTTTAATATACCAGACTGAGAGTTGGGGAGTCTATGGTGTGAGTGACCTTCCGGCTCGTTCAGCGTCCCTTTTGGATTCTACAAACATTCTCGTGGCCATGGGAAATGGTTCTTCTGAAGACGGCATATATTCATTTAACACCAGTAATCATACATTTGAAAATGTATGGGCGTGTTCCCTTCCCCGGAGTGTTGATACCGTAAAACTCCTGCCTTCACATATGGGGGGTGGTGCAGACGGTTTGTATGTATCGTTTAACGGGAAAGACTGGAACGGGATGGAAATGTTCGACAACGTTTCCGTACGATCATTCGGTGTGTCGGATTCCGCGGTAACAATAGGTACGGTTTCGGATATATATGTATTTGATACGAATAACAGATTACAATTCGGTTCCCCGGAGGTGTGGGGCATGCTGGAATGTGCTGCCATTGATGAAGCGTCAGGTATCGTCGCCAGCAGGCGAAATGCCGATGTTTTCTGGACACACAATGATTCAGGTGATTGGCCGCGAATATTCGCTTTGACTTCCGATGCCGGGCACGTGGGCGAATATCGGATAGATGGTATAACAAATCGAGATTGGGAAGACATGGCTATCGGATACGTTGATGAAACCGACTCTTATGACTTGTATATCGGAGAAATCGGCGACAACAATCACGTGCATAATACGAAAAAACTCTATCGGGTGAGGGAACCTGCGGTTTCCGCTTCACAACCCGCAGTGAACGACACACTACGGAATGCGGAAACCGTACCGTTTGTATACTCCGACAATGTGAATCATAATGCGGAGACTCTCCTGTTCGATCCCGTTACGAGGGATGTGTTCATCGTAACGAAAGGGTATGGGGGCGGTCAGGAGATCGTTTTCAGGGGTGAATCACCGTTGATTACAACTGAAACCATGGTATTTGATTCAGTTGCGACCATATCATTCCCCAGCGGGGGAACGGCTGTAGGAGGGGATATCTCACCATCGGGTACGGCGATTTTAATAAAAACATATGCGAAGATGTATCTTTGGAGTCGAAATGTGGGCGAAACCGTTGCAGAATCCCTTACTCGGGAACCGGTGGCGGTTCCGTATACTTCCGAACCACAGGGTGAAGCAGTGGCATGGCTGGCGAGTGAAATGGGGTATGTAACTGTGAGCGAGGAACCGGGAGGAAATCCGGCGTATCTCTTCGCCTACGGGCGGGAATGCTGGGATATCTCGGACTGGAATGACGGAATCGTTCGTGATATGCAATTTGTTTCAGATGATTCACTCTACGCTATTGGAGAAAGCGGTCTCTGGCGGTCAACAGATCGAGGTCGTACGTGGTACACCGAGATACTATCATCACAGATGTCGACCGTTACAGTGGATTCAAACGGCGTTGTTTTCACGGGATGGCAAAATACGGATCGTGACAGCGCGGGTATAGCCGTTTGGTGGCAATCACTGGAGACCTTGGTATCCATTAACAACGGTTTGCGGAATACTCTCGTACACGCCCTGGTACCGTGTTCCATGTCTCTGGTCGCATGTACGGACAATGGAGCCGCCCTGCTGAACGATTACTTCGCTCCCATGGAACTCAGCTGCCGACGCGGTACAGGGGATACCATAATTCTCACATGGGATACGGTTCCCGCTGCGATGGCTTATGCGTTGTATATGAGTCCGAATGCATATGATATTCCGATTACGAGTCCGTTTGAAACTGTGACCGCCCCGGATACGTCACTGGTGATGGATTGGATCCACGAAACTCAGGATACAACGATATATTTCACGGGTGCTGCGCTGAATGAATCAAATACAACGGATACATCCAACAATACGGGAGGTTTCGATTTCGATCTACCGTAGATGAACGTATCGCCGGACTATTGGACGGGGAAACGGCTGGGTATTCGTTTTTCCAGCTCGCGTACCTGGTCCCATAAATGACCGTATGCGCCCATATTCTTTCCGTACTCCTTCATGAGAACAGTGGCATCTTCGAATGTCAGATTCTGCCAGCGCATCTGGTAATATGCGGCAAGACGTCCCGCTCTGTGGCAACCGCAGTGGCACCTGAATGCGATTATCTTACCTTCAGAACGAGCCGTTTCGACCCAGGAATCAAACCAATCGAGAAATACATCATCAAGTGGAATACGGTGATTCTGTTTCTCGTTGTACACTATCCTCAGGTCGGGATGAAGGTGGTGGAACTTCAATTCTTTTTTCTCCGCATCGCCGGTGAGAACGGCCATTTCCAGAATGCCGAGACGTTTGAATTCGCGCATATCTTTTGGTGAAGGATCGCCTGAACGATAGATCGCGAATCCGTTAGGCAGAGACTCCATGAGATGAAGATTTTTCGCGGATATACTGGCGGGAAGAAGCAGATAAAGAACGGCTGCTCCTGCTATATAGACGGTAAGAGTTCTGCGAACCATAGTATTCCTCCAGATTATAGAGGGGATAGTCAAGCCGTACATGTCATGCATGATATGAAATGCAGTGATTTCGACGTTACAAAATGATATAAAAAGTAAAAAGTACAACGATATTGACAGTTATGATATTTCGATTAAATTCTAATTAGAAAAATTACTAAATACCAAACTGAACCGGAAAAAAGACGTATTGTATGAGATGCATGATCGGATCAGGAACTATTCTGTTTCGTAAATACGCCAGAACAGGCACTATTCTAACATTAGAATAGTGCCTTGTGTGTGTTTCAACAGTGGAGGCCATGCCATCGTCTCCCATTGAGAAAAGCAGATCCCGGAATGCGGACGCGACGAAGCCGGAAGCCCGGCGTAGCCACTCGGGCGTAGACGCGGGCGTTCCTCCATAGTCTGAACAAGATCATTACTTTTTTTATATTCTCAGGGTGTCTCGTCCGCGAGTCATGACGACTAATGTTAGCCTGAATTGAGCGATTGTTATCTTCGCGACTTGTCCCGGCGAAGTCATGAACCTAGACGGAGGCAAAGAAGATGCGTACGATTCATGCAGTTGGAGTGATTTTGTGACGATAGCGTATCCAACCGATACGGTGGAGGAGCGAAATCGCGAAACGATTGACGCAGTAGTCTCCTCGAAGCCGTACTTTTCACGGCGTAGCTTAAGCGAAGACGGAGTAGATGAGAATCGCTCAATGTAGGATTAGAATAGTGCCATGTGGATCTAATACCGATGCTGAAAAGTGCACATTTTATAGTGTACAATCCGCAAGACAGTTGTTGGAGGACCAGGATGACTGAACGCGATATCGATACGCTCTTAAAATTCTTCAAAGCCCTTGCAAATGAGAACAGGCTTAAAATCGTTGGCATTCTATCCAAGCGTGAGTGTGGAGTAGGCGAACTCGCGACGACACTGGGTTTGGAAGAATCCACCGTATCACATCATCTAACGAAACTGAAGGAATCCGGTATCGTGCGTATGCGTGTAATCAGAAATGATCATCTGCACCGGGTTGACATCAATGAACTGCTGTCACTTCAGAGGGACTTGTTTTCTTCCGAACGTGTTGCGGCATTAGATGGAGGAACGACGTTCGAAGCCTGGGAGCAGAAGATCCTCAAGTCTTTCATCCGCGATTCTCGAATCCATGCCATTCCGGTTGGATACAAAAAGAAACTTGTTATACTCAAGTGGCTTGCTGACAAATTCGAAATGGGTATCAAATACCCGGAAAAGCAGCTGAATGCCATTATCAATACATATCATGAAGATCATGCTACCCTTCGGCGATATATGGTGGATTTCGGATTCATGAAACGCGAGGAAGGAATCTATTGGCGGATAGATTGGGCGATGCCGGAATTCTGAGAATTGCTGAATGATGAATTATGAGTGATGATTTGGGGGTATGACGAATACGTCCAGGTCAAGAGTTGAAGTTCAAGTTGAAGCCCGACTAAGCCACCAGTCTTCGCCTTGTCGTTGCTATGACCGGCAGGCTCTGAGCGAAAGCGGATCAAAGGTTTGGAGATTGAAGGAGACATTCCTTAGCATTGAAAACGACTGAAAACTGGCAATCAAAAACCGTCTAATGATTTCCTAAACTGAGCGATTCTCATCTACCGCGGCTTCGAGGAGGCTACTGTATCAATTGTTTCGCGATTTCGCTCCTCCACCGTATCGGTTGGATACGACTGCGTCGCGGAATCACTCCAACTTCATGACTCGTACGCCTCTTCTGTGCCTCGCTACAATAACAATCGCTCAATTTAGGGATTTTATACGTGGAAGATTGCCGTAAGAGGCCAACCAATCCGAAACTGAATAGAGGTATCTGATAACGCGCTTAACTATCTGCCGATCTCATCGCAAGGATTAGTGAAGGACGAGATACAGCCAGTAGCCCAGTGAACCGAGGAATGTCAGGAAGAGAATCGTTCGTATCCACCAGGTGACCGGATTGGTTTTGAATCCTCTCCGTATGGAGATTGGGACGTTGAAGAAAAAATCGAACACCGCATGTTCCAGAAGAGCACCTTTTTCTCCAAAAACAGGTATTATATGAATGGTGTCACGCGTCCAACGGCCTGCGAGAAAACGGGCCAGGGCCGGATTATGTGTCACCATTTGCAGAGGAAATGCAAGATATCCAAGGACATGTATGAAGGAAACCGGGGCGGCAATATAATAATTCTTGATATCACGTTCGCGAATCATGAGATACAATACGAATATCCCGCGCGTTGTTGAACCGGGTGAGATAGGGAGTAATTGAATCGTTGCTGCGGCGGCGGATCCCAATCCGACGCTTTCAGGCCACGATAGACCTCGATACATCAGACAGTATACGGTAACAGCGGCGCCGGTTATGACCATGAAAATCTGGGTTATGGGGACGGTGCAGAGGTGAACTGCCAGACATTTCAGATATTTTTGGATGTATGGATCTTTGATCTCAGACACGATACGATCCGCTTCCGCGCCTGTAAGCATACCCTCATCACGTCCCATTTCTACCTGTTCGATAAGCCGTTGCTCTCTGAACTCCGGGATACGCAGGAACTGAGATACAAAATCGGCGATTTCGTTAAGGCGCGAGATGGCCCATCGTGGATCGGAAAAGAATCTGTGCCACTTTGCGGGAAAAAGTCCGACCCTAATCTGTTCCAGAAAGAAGCGAAATGGCCGGTTGGCCAATTTTCGTGCTCTGGCTTCCGTAGTTCGTGTATCCCGGACCCACAAGATGAGAGATTCGATCCGTGAACCGCGGATGGCGCGCAGGAGATACCGCGGTTCAGACAAACATCGGTTTATGTGTTCCCTTGTTTGCGCATCTCCGATCCATGCAACGAAACGATGACCGATAAACGGAAGAAAACTCACCAGAAGCATCCCGAAAAATGCATATGGTTTCGCGTGTAGGACCGAAGCGGTTTCATCATCTATGATGCCAAGGTGAAGCCAGGATGTGACAATTCCATCCTTCACCGATCGACGGAGAGACCGGTCCCATATAAAACGTATGTGATGCCTGGCTATATCGATCTGTGAGGACCTGTATTCCTGTTCGACTCGGACCAGTTCCTGAACGAGTTTCTCCATCCCGGTGAACCAATCGCGATGTTTGTCTAAAAAGCCTTCAAGTCTTGCCAGATCACTTCGATCGAATTGCACGATTCGCCCGTGGAGAAGGCCGGTGACAATAAGTTTTATATCCGCCGGACTCATGGGAAGGAAGGGGAGAAGTACGAGGCCGGCTCGGAAATCGATGGCTGTCAGACCCTCTGATGGTTCATTTTCGCGATCAGTACGCTTCAATACGTTCGGCTGGCTCTTGCAGGTCCACCATTCATATTGACGGGCGAATTCGGGAGCTCCCATGTCATGGAGGAGTCTTACCAGTTTCTCCATGAATCGTTTCTTGTACACATATTCACGGGACTGATGATCAGAAGGGGGATCACCCGTGAAATCCCACCTGTGAAACAAATCGTCGTCTTCCTCGAATTTCCAAATTCTGCCATCAACCCATTCGTTAATTTCGCCGAAACTGCGCATATTCGTATCATAAAATGTCGCATACGTATCACAAACAGATCGTTCATCGCCATAAACATATGTCGCCGCGCGTCGGATAAGCTTTTGCCAGAGAACACCGACTCGGACGGCGGCGGGATGAACCTGGGGGCTGAAATCACTCTGATAGCCGATCTTGTACAGGAAATTGCGAAAGCGGTTGGCGAATTTCGATGGAGGACGCAGGATCTTGATGGCATATGTTTTTCCCTGTTCGAGACCGGGAATCATGCCTTCTTCAATATCGAGTGAACGTACTTTAACGCGATATACCTGCCCGGCGAATCCACCTCCCACGAATTTCTCAACCACAACACTCAACCGACCGCGAAGATCCGGGAAAACGCCCCGTATATCGTAGTGAAGAACCTCGCCTGGTTCATACCGATCACATCGTAACGGCCTGACCAGTCGGCAGCTATGGAATGCCCGCTCGAACGTTTCCCTGAACGTAATTGTCGACTGGGATGTCTCCGTTGATGTGGATGGTGACGTCACGTGGAGAATCTCCTGCATATATGACGAATAGACTACGGAATAATCAGAATGCGCCCAAGCTATGCATAATGAAGGATACGTCCACTATCGTGTTACGCATGAATATATAAATAAACCGAATTGGGATAGCTACTCTATGGAGTAATCACATTCTCAGCATTCCCGGCAGGACGAAGAAGTAACAGCAATGATTTTGTGGACGGTGGTGAGTCATTAATCCGGCAATTGTCTTCAGTGAATCGTAACGATCACAGGAGATGCTTTCGAATTTTGGGATGTCTGTATCACACAAGCCGGAGTTGACAGTTTGAATACCTTCCTTCACTTGGTATACAATGCATCCTCAGCATGCACCCAGGATAAACCCATCTTGAATGTCGTCTTCCGGGTCAAGAATGAATTCGTGCTTTCCTATAATTGTAGCCCTTCCACTTATTTCGGGGATTATGGATTCAAATGTGCCGACGGTAGTTTCCGCTATGACTGAGCCGGAAAATCGAGTATCGATAATACTTTCTATAGTCATTGTTTCACCAAGACCGATCTCATTTTTTGCATATAACAAGGCAAGGCGCGCGCTTACGCCCGTACCGGTTGGGGAACGATCTACTTCACCATCCGCAAAAATGCAGACATTCCGGCTGTCCGCGGACTCTGAAAGGCTCTCACCCGTGAAAATCGTGCCGTATAGAAAACTGAGATCGGAGTGTTCCGGATGTTCAACGGGGTATTGTTTTTGAATGGTTCTCTTGATTTGCATGCCGATATCGATGATTCGTTGAATCTCATCCGGAATCATGGAAATGCCCAGGTCCCGAGCGGCAACCAAGGCATAGAAAGCGCCGCCAAACGCTATGTCATACCTTATTTCCCCGATCCCGGGGATATCGATCAATTGATCCCGGGCGAGAACAAACGACGGTACATTTCTGAAACGTGATCTGGTGACCCGGCCGCTTTCTATATCCGCAAATGCCCTCACGATGCCCGCGGGAGTTTCAAACAGTATGGTAGTAGTTGGCATTTTCAGAGGAATGAGATCGGTTTCCACCGCGACGGTTGTCATGGCGATGATACCATGTCCGCACATGGTGCTGAATCCCTCATTGTGCATAAACAGCATCGCGAAATCCGCATCCGGTATGGTTGGTTCAACGAGGATGCATCCGTACATGTCTGAATGACCACGCGGTTCAAGCATGATGAATCGTCTGAGATTATCTATATGTTTCAGGGCATACTGCCGTTTTTCGAGTATTGTTTTTCCGGGGATATGCGGGATACCGGATAAAATGATCCGTAACGGTTCTCCCGCACAGTGGGCATCCAGCGTACGAATTTTCATCCAATTGGATGGGGGATTCCAGGCATTCAGCGGTTCGAGATTCAACTTACTCATGGGTAAACTCCGTTCCGTACATTGGGAAAGCGAGTGCCCTTACGGATTTCAACAAAATATAGTCTCTTCCATGAGTATTGAAAATAGTTCAAATAAATGGCCATAACGGATATCTTGACCTGAGAGATGATGAGACTTCCCTTATGCGTTAGATCGCCGCGTTATCCACCTTCGCAGAAAACCATGGGTTTGTCCGTGGATGAATGCGGTTTACCAGAGCCACGACGTGATGTCGCTCTGCAAAAACGGCGGATACCACGTCGAAGCCCAAAGACGATGACCCTGAATAAATCGAGGGGCGAAGTCGGGTACAAACAGGGATCGCGGGTATACCCTTGGGCTCCATTGCAGGATAAGGAGCCATCATGAAATCATGTATAATATGCGCAATTTTCTGTCTCTCACTGGGATGCTGTTACGGTCAAAACAACCTTATACTGGGTTCAGGTGAACTCCATGCCACCTTTGAATCAATCGGGATATCTGTACCGTTCATCGGAGATGACAATCAAGATTCTGATCACTCCATTCAATACAGAGCAACAGGTGCCGTCGAATGGGTAACAGGGCATCAACTCACTCGTGTCAAGGATGATATGTTCGTGGGAAGTCTCGTGATGTTGGAAGAGGGAATGGAGTATGATCTCCTCATATCATTCAGTGATCCTGACGGCGTATCCGGATCGCCAGTTTCAGGATCGATTTCCACCCGTACCGAGGTAAATCACGTGCCTACCGGTAACCACTGGTATGTTCAACCGGACGGAAATGACGACGGTGCGGGATCTGTGAATGATCCCTTCGAGCACGTAGAGTTCGCTCTTTCCACCGCTCAACCCGGAGACGCGGTACACCTCCAAGAGGGAGTATTTCACCAATCCGCGGATCTGTCATTTCACGGTTCCGTATCCGGTGAACCAATATTTCTTATTGCTGACGGTGATAATGTGCTGTTGGATGGCTCCGATCCGGATCTCGTTTTTGCTCCGGGATCATGGATAGACGAAGGTGGGGGAGTGTATGCCGTGGATCTCTCTTACAGACCATTCCTCATCGCGGTTCAGGATTCTCAACTGTATCGGTATACATCATGGAACGATTTTACGAACGATGTTCATGATCTTGGTCGAGGGTATTACCAGAACGGCGCGAATCGATTATTCGTGCGATTCCCTCAGGGAACCAACCCTTCGAATACAGAGATATTCATCTCGTCCAAGCCCTTTGCGCTTCATCTATACTACTGCGAAAATTTCATCATACAGGGGATTACATTTCAGAACTTCGGATCGAACGAATGGTCCAAAGCCATATATCTCGACGGGGCAAAACACGTCACACTCCGTTCGTGTCATTTTCGTAATAACACGGTTCCCGTGTGGATAAAACGGCAGACTGAGGATTGTGTGGTGGAGTACAATACGTTTTTGAATACAGGGCCTTTCATGTGGCCATGGAGCATTGTAAAGGGCACATCTCATGAAACGTCGGCAATTGTCTTTTCGGGCGGATTTACCGGAAGAAGGAATGTTATCAGATACAACCGTATCGAAGGGTACTTCGACGGTATGGGTGTCGGAGGTGAATCCGGAATGGAGTACAGTTATGAAACCGATGTCTACGGAAATCTGTTCGTAAAAATACCTGATGATATCATAGAAGCCGATGGAACCTCCTCCAATATCCGGTTCTGGAATAACACGGCCACCGAGTTTCATATGGGCGTATCCATAGCTCCCGGTGATCGCGGTCCTGTGTACATTTTCAGGAATCTGTTCTATAACTACGGGAATACTCTTACAAATACGGTGGACGGGTATCCCGCCAGCCAGGTGAAGTTCAACCACGGCTATGCAACTGAAACTGGTCCGATGTTTTTCTATCACAATACGTCAGTGGGGGATAACGGAGAGATAAGCGCGCTGCTTCTGAAAACACCGGGGATATGGGAACTCCTGACCTGCCGGAACAATATCTGGATCGGGAATGCTTTTGCACTGGAGGATTGGGATGGATCGCGACCCTGCGACTTCGACTATGATGTCATGCATACTACCGGGAATTCCCCGTATGCCAGGGTGGGTGGTACAACGTATGCATCTTTCACCGACTACCAATCAGGGACGGGACAAGAGTCTCATGGCCGGGACATCCTTCCTCAGTTTATGGATGTCGAATCAGGTGATTATAGACTCGTTTCAGAATCAGATCTCGTAGATCAGGGAGTACTCATTCCCGGATTTAATCACGATTATGCGGGTTCAGGACCGGATCCCGGAGCATTCGAATGCGGGATGAATCCTCCACCCGCTATTTTAAATCTCAAGGCATCCGTGGACGGACCGGATATTCTGCTCACGTGGCAACCGATACACGGATCTACCTATACCATCAGACTATTTGATATCCCGTTTGGTTCCCGGGAACTGATTACGGTGATGGGATGGCCTGACACTTCCTACGCATTTTCGGATTTGAGTCAGCAAAGCGGTGGTGCATACTTCGATGTTCGCGCATTCATGAACGGTATCGAAGGACCGCCGGGCACCAGAGTCGGGAAATTAACGCTTCAAACTGATACTCCATGAGGTACGTCATAGGCATGTATCGACGATATCACTATTGAAAATACACGAAATCCATCGGTAAAAGAGAATACATCAGCAGCGGTTTTTCATCATTCTCATTCCGACCGATATCCAAAGACCGCATTATTATAACCAATCCTCTATAAGTTTCTGCAGATAACGGTAATGCGTCCCTGGCCAGAAAATCCGTTTGCAAGAATCACATTCGGAGAATGAGCGCTGGTATTCATAGACTTTCGGAGGAACCAGATTGCGAACCGACTCCTTACTCACGGGATGTAGTTTCCCGTTGCATTCCAGACACCTGCTGAAAGGCCGTGCCCGTGATCTGAGATCGAATCGATATATCACTTCCCTGATCTGCTCCCCTGGATCATCATGGCGTATACAGTATCCATGGGTGACCTGATTGCGTTTCAGTAATCCCCGGTCTCTTGTGAGGAGGATGCGGTGCTCTGTAGCTGATATACGGGCGAGTTCCGCATCATCCGCATCGATCCGAAACACCGCATCAAATCCGATCAATCTGAGATATCGGGCAAGAGTTCCCAGATGAACATCGAGTACAAACTGTGGATGACCGAGTGGTTCGGGTCGAAGGCGAAGAAGCGATGTGATATCGATCGTTTCAAACACGGGGTAGACATTGATGCGATCACCGTCTTGAACAGTATATGAGAAATCCATGGGTTCACCGCGTATCGTTATCAGGTCGACTTCGGTGTGAGGGATACCACAACGTTCGATGACATCCTTTACTGTTGGATGATCACCGATCTCAATCTGTATTGGTTTTCCTCGCTTTGACGAAGGGAGGAGATCGTTTAGCTCGGCGAAAAATCGAATGTGGATATGCTTCGATTTCCGACGTTTATTACACATTGCACACTGTTGGTATCATGAGAACACCTGAAAAGCAAGTTGACATTTTTGTCGATTTATGGCCCTAATGACTCTCCAGCGTATATTTCGAGCGGTGTTAATCGACAAATTTGTCGAACAGAATCACTGCCGAATTATAAGTACGAATCGATCGAATGACGTAAATCGTATATACAATAATGACTTTGCATCCTGATTTGGTTAAATATATGCAATTGGCATGATAATTGAAATAATGGGGATGTGGTTGCGATGACACAGGGTCGTCGCATAAATCCAAAAAGGAGTTTGTAATGAAACGCTCAGTTCTTCTTGTTGCAGTAGTCGGATTATCACTCCTGGTAGCTTCAGCCGCGGATGCCCGCGGTTCAGGTAAAATGGGAGGTCGCGATGGTCAAGGTCCGTTTCAGAATCTGGACCCCGAGGTGTCAGCGAAGATTCAAGACCTGAGGACCGAATTCATGGAATCAACCGTGGAGTTGAGGACTGAACTCTACGGAGCCGAGGAAAAATTCAAACTCGTCCTCATGGATACCGATGCTTCTGATAAGGAAATCATGGAAGCATTCGAGAATGTTCAAAATTTAAAAAAAGAGTTGGGCGAGCGGCGCATGGAGCATATGCTGCAAGTACGCAAGGAACTTCCGGAAGACGCCCGCGGTATGCTGTCTCGAATGGGAATGCATCGGGGTATTGGCGAACGCGGGATGAGCGGACATCGTATGGGTGGCGGTCATGGAAGAGGCCGCGGACACTTCGGAGGAAGTGGTTTCGGATCCTGCCGATATAACGACGATGGTAATATGTAAGCGATCGTGATGTTACATGCATACGGCGGGTCGGTCGACCCGCCGTATGCATAATCCCAATTAAGCACATTACTACTTTCCGATATGATACTCGTATTCAACAAACCATGTTCTTATCTTTACAGGGAGCTCAACGAATAATTCCTCTATCTTCCATTTGAATAATGTCGTTTGCGTTTTACAGAAACGGATATTGGGGTCGTCATGTCAGGGTACTGATTTCATGAGATGCAGGTATTTCGATGAAAAACTCTCATAATCGGCTGTATTCCCCTCCTGTAGTGGTGATGATTGCGACGTTGCTCGTAGTGATAGGAGGTCTCACCAGTTATCTATGGTATCGGTCGCAAACCGAAGCATATCGGATGCTGACTCAGGAGGGAGAACATCTTGCGGAAAGCATCGGAGAAGGAACACTTCATGGTCTTCGTAGGGTGCGCTCTGCGCAGGATGCCCTCATTTCCCGTTTGCGTGTACTCTCAGCCTGGATTGATACCACACTGAGCGATAGAATTCCGGAAAACGGGCATATATTGGACGATCTGACCCGCCGGGAGAAACTTGAAGGGATAATCATACTCGATAGGAATCTGGAACCCGTAGTATCGTCCTTTTCGCTCCATGGGCATATGATGGAGCGTATGAGAAGAATGGCTCCTCCTCACCATAGACGAGGGGCAGAACGTTCTTTGTTTCCAGCTCTACGACGTCTGATGGAATTCAAGGATTCCAGTAGAGAATTCGAGGTATTTAATCCCTGGAAATGGCGACACCATAGTACTGACGCGGTTGGTTTTGCGTATCGAAGAAAAAATGGCGGCATAATTTATATTCGAGCAACTCGTGATCTCATGGAACAAACTCTCGATACTGAATCTTTTTCCGGATTACTTCGAAACCTCACGTTAAGTTCGCGAATCGTCAGAATAGCACTCGTGGATACAAGCAAGACCGTTGTTCTTGCTTCCCATCCAGAGCTAACTGGTTTATCCTGGCCTGTATCGACTTCAGAAAACGATCTCGAGCGGGACCACATAGTGTGGATAGAGAAACCAATCACCGTGGCAGCAGATGAAAATGGCATGTTATGTTTGGCGCTTTCCACGGCGGATATACGCCGACAATTGAGTGTCACCAAGCGGAATCTTGCCATACTGGCATTCACGGCTCTGATCATAGGTTTAGCGGGTGTTGTTGTGACGCAGTCTATGCACAAAAGACATCAGGACAAAATTCAAGAAATGGAACAGGAACTCGATCGCCAGGAACGCTTTGCCGATATCGGGAGAATGTCTGCCGGTGTTGCCCATGAGATTCGGAATCCACTTAATGCCGTAGCGTTAACGGTTCAGAGAATTCTTAAGGAAGTGGAGAGAGCGAAACCGGATACCGCGCGAATGCGGGATCTTTCGAATATCATAAGAAAAGAGATGAATCGAATGGATACGACGATACGGCAGATGGGTGCACTTGCCCATTCCATGGACTTGTCGCTCGAATCAGTTGATATCGTCTCGATTCTCCGGCAGGTAGTTGATCTCTATGAAGCAGAAGCAGAAGATCGACAGGTCACATTGGAGTACACGTTACCTGAACGTACAATAGCGATTTCAGGAAACGATCCGCTCATTCGACAGGCTATCGGGAACGTGATTCTGAATGCGATCCAGGCTACACCGGAGGATGGCATTATCCGAATTGCCCTGCGTCGGGAAGATCATCGAGTACGTATTACTGTCCACGACCAGGGGGCTGGATTCAGCAAGACCGAAATGCTCCGCGCGGATGAACCATTTTATACTACGAAGACCAGGGGACTTGGATTGGGTTTCGCTCTTGCGCGTAGGATTATCGATGCGCACGGCGGTTCGATTGAATGGCGAAATCATGATGATGGCGGTGCGGTTGTGACAATAGAGTTATATGAAACGGTACATGATGGATAACGGATGAAAATGAGTATCAAGCCATGATAAAGATTCTGGTTGTTGAGGATGAATCAGTTCAGCGTACCATGCTCTCGGAAGCTCTCGAGGAATATGGATTCCTGGTTGAATCTTTTGCACATGCGCATCCTGCATTGGAACGATTGAATGTCAGTGAATTCGATATCCTCCTTACCGATTACCGGATGCCGGATCTATCCGGACTCGATCTCATAAAAAGAGCCAGTACAATAGATCCACAGATATCCTGTGTGATAATTACGGCATTTGGTACCATTGAAACCGCGGTGGAAGCAATCAAATCTGGTGCGTACGACTATATCACGAAGCCCATTGATATGGAAGCACTTATTCTCCTGATAAAACGTGCTGCACAACGAAAAAATCTCATCAAGGAAAACAGACTCCTTCGTGAACAACTTCATGATCGGTACTCGATTGATGGTATAATCGGTCAATCTTCCCGAATGCAGGAGATATTCAGCATGGTGTATCGAGTAGCCCCGACGATCACGACAGTTTTAATAACAGGGGAGAGCGGAACCGGGAAAGAACTTATCGCCCGTGCTATTCATGCGAACAGCCCCCGCACGGGGTCACCGTTTGTACCGGTGAACTGTGCGGCTTTGCCGGATACATTACTTGAGAGTGAGTTGTTCGGACATGAACCCGGTGCATTTACCGGTGCCGGTAAAGGAAGAATGGGAAAGTTTGAAACCGCGCATGGAGGAACATTGTTTCTCGACGAGATAGGAGATATCTCTCCCGCCGTTCAAGTGAAATTGCTGCGTTTTCTTCAGGAGAAAACGTTAGAGCGGCTGGGGAGTAACACTTCCGTTCTGGTGGATGTCAGGCTCATTGCTGCGACGAACAGAGATCTCAACCAGGCGATGAATAGCGGACGATTCCGGGAGGATCTGTATTGGAGGCTCAATGTCGTAACTATCAATCTTCCTTCGCTTCGTGAACGTCGTATCGATCTTCCGATCCTTTTGGATCATTTTATACACACATATGCCATGGAGAATGATAAGAGAATAGACGGGTATTCCCGAGAGTTTTTCTCCGCAATTCAGCGGTACGACTTTCCGGGTAATGTCCGTGAACTCGAGAACATCGTTGAACGCGCGGTAGTAATGACTCGCGGAGATCTGCTGACCGTTGAGGATTTACCGGATTATATCAAGCCGGTGGGATCAGAACCGATTCACACTGAACACGGGGGTACGTTACCGGAGATAATGGAAAACGTGGAGCGGGATTTAATCCAGAGAGCTCTTGCGGAGACTGATCATGTTCAGATCAGAGCAGCTGAACGACTCGGCATTAGTGAACGGGTACTCAGATATAAGATAAAGAAATACGATTTAAAATAAATAAGCATTGATGATACAATATCTGCCGCCCGCAAACAGGGATACTCTGCATGTATGAGAATGAACCCCTTTATCTTGACCGGCTTACATGGCCGGAGATCAAGGAATATATCGCACTGCGGAGTGAGCTGATTCTTCCCGTAGGTATATGCGAACAGCATTCCCTGCATTTACCATTGAATACCGACACTGTTGTCTGTGAGTGTATCGCCGAGTATCTCTCAATGAAAACGGGAATTCTTATAGCACCGACTGTTCCATACGGAGTAGGATTGCCTTGTGATCGAATGTTCACCGGAACCACGAGTATTCGACCCGAGTATCTTAAGGGAACGATAACCGACCTTATTGATATCTGGCGCAATCAGGGATTCCAAGCCATTTTCATACTGACTGCTCACGGTGATCCCATACATATCCGCGCTCTTAAATCTATGGAGAGAGAGGACGTATTTCTGCATGAACTCTGGGAAATACCACTCGACGATATCCTGGAAAAGCAGACGTGCGCCAAACATGCCGGAGAGGCGGAGACGTCGGTAATGATGTTTATCAAACCGGATGTCGTCAGGATGGAACGGATGATAGATTTCGAGATACCGTTTCAGGAGTTTGAGCCCTACCTGGACCACCGCAGAACCGATCCCGTTCCCGATTCGTATGGTGGATTGGGATTCCCCGGATATGCTTCAGCGGCAAAGGGTGAACGGATCGTTCAACGTATGAAACGGTATGCTGAAGCCAGGGTGGAGCATCACAGACGGTGAAGCGACTGTCAACTCCACGAATATAAACTGCCTGAATTGAGCGATTGTTATCGTAGCGAGGCAAAGAAGAGGCTTACGAGTCATGAAGTTGGAGTGATTTTGTGACGATAACGTATCCAACCGATACAGTGGAGGAGCAAAATCGCGAAACGATTGACGCAGCAGTCTCCTCGAAGCCGCAGTAGATGAGAATCGCTCAGTTCAGGTACTGAATAATCGGGCACTTGCGTCTCTCTGATGGATGGTTATTATCCACACACATTACGTATCAATCATCATTTCAGACTCTATCTACGTCCATAATATACCGATTGGGAGTTCAATTCATGAAATGTTGCATCCATGGTTCGGTGAGGATACTGCTGCTGTATACCTTGGTGGTTCTTTCGTGTGCAACGCCCCCTCGTAACATTCTACTTGTCACCCTTGATACCACGCGCGCAGACAGGATCGGCTGCTACGGGTATACCGGTGCGAAGACGCCGTTTCTGGATTCATTGGCAACTGAGGGGACACTCTTTACCAACACATATTCTCCCGTTCCACTTACGCTCCCGGCGCATGCCACGATTTTCACCGGGCTTGAACCATGGGAACATGGCGTTCGCGATAATGGCCTGCATAGACTCGAACAGAGGTTCACCACAGTTGCGGAAGAACTCTCGGGACACGGATATCGCTGCATTGCGGTTGTTGCGGCGTATCCTCTCATCAGACAGTACGGCGTTGATCAGGGATTCCATGTATACGATGATAATCTTGCCAGTTCCGAAGATGGCTTCATTTATCCCGAGCGTGATGCCGCTGTTGTTACCGATGCGACGCTTGAACTCCTGAGAAACGATAGGGGGGAATCTCCGTTATTTTTATGGGTTCACTACTTCGATCCGCACGCTCCGTATGATCGTGAATTCGAGAATGTAAGGGGGTACGATGCGGAGGTGTCGTATATGGATCGTCAGATGGGGCGTCTTTGTTCATCGCTGAACCGGAATGACTGGCTTGTTTTTGCGGTAGGTGACCACGGTGAGGGCCTGGGAGATCATGGTGAAGACACTCATGGCGATATGCTCTACTCAACGACACTCAGGGTTCCGCTTATCATCTGTGGACCCGGTTGGCACGGAGGTCGTGTGAGAACGGATCCGGTGACCCTGTCAGATATAGCCCCGACCATTCGTGATTACGCCGGTATACCGAATTCGACAGCCGGATTAAAAAGCATAGGTTCCATGAACAGACCGATACAGGCGGAAACGTTGCATCCGCTTTTAAGATATGGCTGGCCGCCGCTTCGAAGCGTACAGAAAAGCGATATGAAACTGATTGTCGGTGAGGGAACGGAACTCTACAACCTGTCCGCTGAAACGAAAGAACATACGAACATCGCCCGGGAATATCCTGACACCGTGGAGTCACTCACGGTACTGCTTCCGCCGGGAGTGCCGCCGGCGCGCATTTCCGGATTGTCGGATACCGACAGGAAAGCGTTAGCCTCATTGGGATATGTGGATTTCGATGAATCGGAGCTTGCTGACCGATCACAACTCCTATCAATGCTGGAATCGGGGAACGGATATGCGCATAAGGGGGATTGGGAAAACGCGCGAATTGAGTTCATGGAAATACTGAAAAAGGATCCCGGAAACTTATGGGCTCAACTGGGAGTCGGTACAAGCAACGCGAAACTGGGGCAGCTGGGTAAGGCGGATAGTTGTTTTCTGGCAATTCATCAGCAATACCCCACCTATCTACCCGCGCTTCAAAATCTGGCCATGACAAGACTCTTCCTTGGTGATCTGAGTGCTGCTGAACAGTTTAACAGGCTCGTTCTTCAGCGGATGCCGGAAGACGCCAACTCGATTCTCTGGTTGGCGATGATTCTACGACAGCAACGACGGTTCGAGGAAAGCAGATCATATTACGAGCAGCTCATTCAGATCCGACCCTTCGATGCCCGAATTCACCGGGATTTCGGAAGCCTTCTCGCGTATGAATTGAACGACCGCGACGCCGCGGTTCATCTGTGGGAAAGAGCTATTGAACTTGATCCATCGCTACCACAACGATCAGCCATGGAAAGAGAATTAGATAAGTGGAGGTGATAAATAGCATTCATTGGTCGGACGGCGCTTATGTAGTCCAACGTAAGTACGCGAAGCAAACCTAGCTGAAGTTCAGGCCTCATGACCCGTCGATGCTGATATCTCCGTCTATGGTATAGCTTCGACGTGGCAAGTTGTTGGCGAGTCATTACGACTAACATTAGAATAGTGCCATATGACCATATGTTTGGAAAAGAATAGCGTCTAATGCGCGCAATGTAATGTGGCAACCCGTTATCCAGTATGAAGATGGAGATAAATACTGGACGTATGCACTGTAAAGGGGTTCATTGTCCCGATGTTTTTATACAGCATGGCATCGTGTTTCAGATCTGGTACATGAGCCGTTTTTTCGGAGGAATAGTATGAAACGTATCCACTTCATCTACCTGACCTTGTTTATGGTTGTCGGTTATGCCGGCATTGGATTCTCGGAAGATGTGAATATTCGAACGATCGAACTTTCATCGCATGAAGACGGGATCAGGATTCTCGATCAATCCCAAGAGGGATTGGAGCTGTCTTTCGGCATCAATGAGCTGCAATCCTTCGATGTGGAGACAAAGCAGGGAGTATTCAGCCATATCGTCTGTCCGGGTATGAGCTACAGCACGCGTATCGGTGAACCGAAACTGCCGGTACTCCGTCGTATTATATCGGTACCTCTTGGAGCGACGGTCAATGCACGAATTGTTTCTTCCTCTACCCAAGAGATCATACTTGAGGATATGAACATCACTCACCCTATCATACCGGCACAGCCGTCTCTCTCGAAGAGCGACAATCCTGAAAATGTTCCCTTCAGGTATGATGAATATGCATACACCCGCAGCGGTTTTGGAGAACGCTCGGTGATTCATGTGGAGGAACTGGGAATACTGCGCGGATTGCGTCTTTTTATGCTCATGATAGAACCTGTACGGTATGATCCCGCAGCCGGTTTATTGGAGATAGCTAACGACATCACAATCTCTGTTTCCTTTGACGGCTCGGATCACAATGCTACTGCGAGACTGCGTGCTACGTCATTTTCGCCGGAGTTCGAGGCAGTGTATCAGAGGGCAATCCTCAACTACGTTCCCACCGATTCCAAAGACGACCTGACACAATACCCGGTAAAATATGTTATCGTCTCAGATCCTATGTTCGAAGCACAGCTTCAGCCGTTTATCGAGTGGAAGACCCAGCAGGGATATGAGATGTTTGTGGGGTATGTCGGAGATCCGGATGTAGGCACCACTACGAACTCCATCAAATCGTATATCCAGAACATCTACGATACGGAGAATCCCAAGCCAACGTATCTTCTCTTAGTCGGTGATACCGGCCAGGTGCCGGTGTGGAGCGGTAATACCGGTAGCCATATAACGGATCTTCATTATGTGCGGTTGCAGGGAACGGATTATATGCCCGAAATGTACTATGGTCGGTTTTCCGCTCAAAACACCGCACAACTTCAACCACAGATTGATAAAACACTTGAATACGAAAAGTACCTGATGTCTGATCCCTCGTTTCTGGGCGAAGTGGTCATGATTGCCGGCATGGATGCAATCCATGCGGCCACCTACGGCAATGGTCAGATAAACTATGGTACCACATACTATTTCAATGCTGCACACGGCATAACGTCACATACATATCTCTATCCAAACTCCGGCAGTCAGGACGATCAAATCGTACAAGACGTCAGTAATGGAGTAGGTTATGCGAATTACACGGCGCATGGAAGCTCCACATCCTGGTCCGATCCGAGTTTTACCATCTCCGATATAAACAGCCTCCAGAATGCGTCCGAATATCCTACGGTTGTGGGAAACTGCTGCCTGACCAACTCCTTCGGAACCAGTACATGTTTCGGAGAGGCCTGGTTGCGTGCGGAGGATAAGGGCGCTATCGGGTATATCGGTGGAACAAACAGCACCTATTGGGACGAGGACTTCTGGTGGGGTGTAGGTGCGGGATCCATCTCATCGAATCCCACATATGAGAGTCACGGGCCTGGAGCCTATGACGGCATGTTTCATGATCATGGTGAACCGTTCGCTGAATGGTACACCACACAATATGCCTTTATCATGGCGGGAAATCTCGCGGTTGTTGAAGGTGGGGGGAGTGTCAACTATTATTGGGAAATCTACTCCCTCATGGGAGATCCATCACTGTCCACATATTTCAGCGTACCATCCACGAACAGCGTCAGTTTTCCCGCCGCGATTCTCATTGGCGTCGGATCGATAGACGTAACCGCTGAACAATACTCATACGTTGGACTTAGCCGAGATGGAGATCTGGTAGCTTCCGGGCTGGTGGATACAAGAGGAGAGATCACTCTTGCATTTGATCCGTTTACAACGCCGGGAGAAGCCGATCTCGTCATCACCAGGCAAAACAGAGAACCGGTTATTACCACTATTGATATCATCCCCAATGACGGCCCGTATGTTGTGGTAGATTCCACACTCGTTGATGATGGTATCGGCGGTAACGGCAATACTGCATTTGATGTAGGCGAGAACGTTGATCTGAGTGTATTCCTCAGGAATGTCGGATCTGAAACCGCATACTCGGTGACGGGCTCGCTCTCGAGTACACATCCTTCTTTAACAATCGCCGGAAATCCACAATCATACGGTGATATGGCTTCTCAACAGATCGGTGGACCAACGGTGCCTTTTGATGTATCATTGGGTTCTGTGAGTGACGGGACGGTACTTCCATTTACCATTGAGATTACTTCCGGTGATTCCACATGGATCGGTAGCTTTTCCGAGACGGCGCGAGCACCGGTGCTTGCCCAATCAGGTTGGTCAATCGACGATACGGCCGGTGGAAACGGCAACGGCCGACCCGATGCAGGCGAAACGGTTGATCTTACGATAGTCATCCACAACAGTGGAACGGGCGATGCCAACGATGTAACCGTGACCTTTGATGACAGTGACCCATATGTAACAATTACGGATCCTGGACCTCATACCGTGGGAGCCATTGCATCCGGCGGAAATGCAGTGGTACCTGTTGTTTCGGTGAGTTTCGATGCAACATGTCCCGAAGCGTATGCTGCTCCAATACCGCTTTCGTTCTCATCCAACGACGGCTACTACTCCGAAACGGACGAACTTACGCTGATCGTCGGACAACGGGATCTACTCTACGTTGACAGCGACAATGAAAACACCGAAACCCGGATTACCACGGCGCTGAATGCGTGGAGCGGATCATATACCCGATGGAATACGTATGAAACCGGCAATGGTGTGGTGCCCATTGATACACTGCGTGCCTATCGAATGGTACTCTGGGCGTCCGCGGATCAGAATACATCAAGCATTACATCCGGGAATCAGACTAATCTCGCCACATATCTCGATGAAGGTGGAGCTTTGCTGTTTTCGGGCGAAAACTATCTCTCGACATACGGCAGTGCGGATTTCACGTCTGATTACCTCCACGTTGCCAACTATACGACGAGCATAAGCGGGAATCAGATTACGGGAGAGAGTGGCGACCCGGTTGGAGACGGTGTAACACTCACGTTGAGTTATCCGTCGGGTCTCGCTGAATACCCTGATGAAATAGTGCCTGATGCAGAAGCCGCCGTGGTTTTCCGCATGCAGAGCAGCGCTGATCCCGTTGTGATCAGATATCCGGAATCGGGATCTTCAACGTATCGGACCATGTTCTTCGGAGTTCCGCTCGAGGCTTTCCCTGAAGCTTCCTCGGCTCGTAACAATATCGGTCTGGTCATAGAGCGGAGTCTCGCATGGCTCGGTGGAACGGGAGATTTCATTCCTCCGGAAATGCCGCAGGATGTCGTGCTCTCAGGTAATGGTACATTAACCTGGAGCGCTGCTTCCGATAATGTTGGAGTTCAGGAATACCATATCTTTCGGTCAACATCGGCGTACTTCGACATAGATGGCATGTCACCCATGACAACAACAGCCGATACCACTCATGCATTCCCGGGAAGCGTGGGGAATCCCGATAGTAACTATTACTTCCGGATCATCGCAGTTGACGCCGCTGATAATGAATCAGCACCCACTGTGCCCGTAGGGGAGCACGATTATCAGATGGCGGATTGATATTTGAATTTCTGAAAACGGGGCCGGCGGGAATAGTTGGCCTCGTTTTTATTTCACCATACGCAAACAGTTCAACTATTTATGTGTCGATAATCGTATGTATCTCGTGGAATGATGTACTTGGCAGCTCGGGCGCACTCGCCCATCCATTTCGATTCAGCGCGAAGATACGTTCGAAATGTGACGTATAATTGTAAAGACAAATAGTTGTCTATTTCGTTTCGTACTGACGAAAACTGAATATGGTTTTACTCCCGTCTCGCTCCAGGTGAAACGGTAGTTCTCGAAGGTGTTGTAACTCCGTACGAACCGATTCCTGGTGTGGTCCGGGAACGTATAATAATAAAAATCCACCACCTCCCGCTCCGGCGATCTTGCCTCCGATCGCGCCTGATTTCTTCGCCCTCTCATAGACCGAATCTATTTCCTGATCAGTAATACCTGAAGCGAGCCGACGTTTCAAATTCCACCCTTCATCGAGCGCGTGACCCACTGCATCAATATCACCATTCTCCAGGCTTGAAACCAGTTCTTCGGCAATTGAAGTAAGCCCTTTGAGACGTTCGATATTATTCACTATGCTCCGTTTTTGACCTTCGAGAATAGAAGCCGACAATCGAGTCCGTCCGGTGAAAAAAAGGAGAAGGTTATTGCCCAGGCGCCGTCGTTGCCGTTCGCTCATGGATAGTCGTCGTATCGATATCTCACCATCTGGATTGAAGCGGATTCGACGGAGATGACCGAAAGCCGCGATGTATTGATCCTGATAACCGATAGGTTTTCCGGCTATATCGATTTCTATCCGGCAGGCTTGTTCGGCAAGCTGATCGGCATCGATGAGTGTGCCATTGAATGCATGGCACGCATGAAGGAGGCCTACTGTTACACTGCTCGAGGAACCGAGACCACTTCCCCTCGATGGAATATCGGCCAGAGTCGTTATCTCCACTCCATTTCCTATCCCGGTGAGTTCCATGGCTCCGCGAACGAGTTCATGCTTTATTTCAGATATTTCAGTGACAATTTCTTTGCGCGAATAGTTAATGACTATATCGCTGTCGAATCTCTCTTTGATTATGACATATATATATTTATCAATAGCCGAGCTTACCACGGTTCCACCGTGTGTGCGGAAGTATTCAGGGAAATCAGTTCCCCCACCGGCCAGACTGATCCGAAGAGGTGTCTGGGTTATCATCATGATGACGGATCCTCCAATCCCTGCTGTGCTCCAAGAAGTGCATCACGAGGGGATATATCCCGGGATAGAACCTCCTGGAGGGCATCAGTGATAGAGAGCGCTGTTCTCATCCATCCACGGCCACCTGGTACGGAACGATACGATTCAAGACCATATCGAACTTCCGGACCCAGAATCTCCTCCACCCACGGGATTCCGCATTTCAGAACGGGAAGCCACCCGAGTTCCGCGAGTTTTGCACGCTGATGATCATCGCCGGTGAGAATATAAATGAAACGTATTATGTGCAAATCCTTTTGCGTCGCATCGGTTGTCAACCCGAATGACCACCCATCGGTTGAGGATATGGCTCGATTTCCGTCAATTGAAGGTAGCGGCGCCTGTGCGATCCGATCACCGTATGTGCTCATGCGCTCAAGCATCCTGATCTCCCAGGAGCCTCCTATGGTCATACCGAAGCGACCCGTGGCAATACCGTTAAACACGTCGGCCTGTTCGAGCATGTGGAGATCCGGAGGAGAAATTCGAAGAGAATCCTTCAGGTTTCGATACAGGGCAAGTGCCTGTTCAACGGAAGTTTGATCGATTTTCCAACCATGGGATTGTTTCAGCGATCCTCCAGTCGTCCATATAAACGGGAGAATCTGTGCTACAGTACTCAATGAGCGTGCCGCGGGAACCCCGAGACCCCACCTGTCCGTGAGACCATCCCCGTCAATGTCCTCAGTGAGTCGAACGGCTGCTGCGATACATTCCTCGAGTGACCAGCCGGTATCAGGTTTCGCAATACTCAGTGAATCGAAGAGGTCCCTTCGATAGTGTATCAGCCTGATATCGAGATCGTATGGAGCGGCCCACAACCTCCTGTTCCTATAGACCAGATCGATGAGCTCCGGCATGAGTCGGGATTTCAGGGAATCACCAAGTGTACTGGGAAAGGGACGTAGAATACCTTTTGCCACAAGATCCGCCGTCCAGGCTGTTTTAAATAAAATCATATCCGGAAGCCGATTTTCCTTGTTCATGAGCAGTATTTTCTGCCACAAAAGATTGCTTTTTCCTGGACCGAATCGGATTTCAAGAGGCAGCTGCCCATTTGTTGAGTCATATTCTTCAAAAGCGCGCATCACTGATTCGCGGGATGCGTCCGGTGCGAACCACGGCGGTATCATGAGCGTAAGGCTTTCCACATGATTTCCCTTATGGCACATTAGAAACAGCAAAAACACCATCAGAATCAGATAGCGAAACGAAAACACTAATTTCCTCCAGGTAAGCGATGTCGGTACGGAGATAGGGCACCCACGAGCAGACGGGGTATTACAATGAGGAGCGGAATACTCACGAGGATTGCATATGTCATTGTCGGACCGAGATCAAGAGCGTTGCTTGAGAGAAAACGATCGATTCCCAATGCAACGGTCTCCCGACGTGGATTGTCCAGAAAAAGAAGGGGAAGAAGGTAGCCATTCCAGGCGGATACGAACTCGAGGAGGAATGCGGCGGTGATGCCCGGAAACGCCAACCTCATAGTTACCATGAGCATGACGCGACCGGGGGAGTAACCGTCAAGTATCGCTGAGAGTTCCAACTCCCGCGGGACTGTTTCAATGGCTGCCTTCATGATCCATATCGCGAAAAGTATCCCTCCACCTCGAACGAGAACGATTGAAGCGTGATGATCGATCAATCCCAATTGTGATACGATATGGTAATACCCGGGCAGAACAGGCATCTTGGGCATAAGACGGAGAAGGAGGAGAGCGCCGAGCAGGAAAGTCTTATAACGGAATCTATAGCGTGCGAGGACATACGCTACGGGGAAGCCCAAGGCGATTCCAATTGCAGCCGAGTTGAAACCGATTAGAAAGCTGTTGCAGAGCGCGCGCCACGGATTACTACGTTGGAAAACCATGACGAGGTTATCCATGGCCGTCGACAGGGGAGAGATGTATTCTCCGGTGGCCAGAACCGGTCTTTGAGTAACGATCACATAGAAAGCAATGATAAATGGAAGCAAAAGGTACAGTGACGAAATCGTAAGCACCGTTGAGAAGATCCAGGCGTTTCGTTTCATGACCGTCTCGATCGTCCGAGAAACGAAAAGAGAATCACAAAACATGATACGGCAATGAATACAATGCTTCCCGCTGCTGCTGATAGACCCGGATGCGGTTCCGTGATCAGTCGTTCATAGATGTAATTACTGATCAGGGTGGTTGCATGGGCGGGACCACCATTTGTCAGACGAGCTGAAAGGGTAAATTGACTCACTGTTTGGATTGAGAGAACGATACCCATCATTATTGCAGCGGATTTTATCTCGGGGAGTTCCACAGTCCGAAATGTTCGCCACCATCCTAGATCCTCCACATTGGCTGCATGGTAAAGAATTCTCGGTATCGACGCGAGCACTCCAATAGCGAATACCGTGGAAAATGCGAATCCTCTCCAAAGCGCGGCGATAAGCAGAGCGACGCGGGCGCTGTTGGGATGTATCATGATACTCAGTCGTCCGAAGCCTATCCATGCGGAGAGCTGATCCAAAGGTCCCACTTGGGCGAAAAAGATCCACCGCCATATGATAACTGACGCCATCTCCGAGATGACCCAGGGGCCGACAAGCATAACAAGAAAAAGAGACCGTATGAATGCCCCGGTTCTGAGGACGGCTTTGCCCACTATGAATGCCAGAATAACCTGGAGAGTGGCATACCAAACGCTGAATAATCCGGAGTTCAAACAGGATTGCAAAAAGAGAGGATCGTTCAAAATCCTGCGATAATTCCCGAGATACCCTATACTCGTCGATTCATGCGTTACACCAAGATACAGAACGTACACCGTGGGGATGATTGTCGTAGCTGTTATCAAAAGAGCCGCGCCCGCGATGAATGGTACGATTGATCTGGGAAGCGTTTGTTTCACAACGAGTACAGTCTCTTTCCGTCGTGATCAAATACATGGATGGAACCGTGAGTTATGGAAAGATCATACGAGGATCCTATTACCAGCTCTTTTCCCCGCTTAACCCGTACCGTGATGTCCTGCTCTCCGCGAGAAAAATGACAAATGCAATCAGAACCAATAATTCGTATACGCCGAAGAACCGTACTATCCCCCTCTGAGATATGAACATCTTCGGGACGGAATCCGATCATCGCTATCTCAGGCGATGGTGAAATCCGTGAACAGAGGAGTCTATTTTTGTGCCATGTGTCATCACTCGTGAACGGAAGGATATTCATGGGTGGTGAACCAACGAAGGTGGCAACGAACGTGTTTACGGGCCGTTCATATATCCGGTTCGGCGTGTCGTTCTGCTGTACGATACCCTCGTTCAGAATTGCAATTCTTGATGCCAGTTCAAGAGCTTCATTTTGATCGTGACTTACGTATATCATGGGAACATTCACCCGCTCGTGCACTCGTATCAGCTCCTGGATCAATCGATGGCGCAGGTGGGGATCCAGTGAATTCAACGGTTCGTCGAAAAGAAATATTTCCGGATGTTTCACCATGGCACGGGCAATGGCCACTCGACGTTTTTCACCCCCGGACAACTGGGATGGTTTTCGTTTCAGAAGATCATCGATTTCGAGGAGAGCGGCTACGGATGCTATCTCTCTATCTCTGTCCATTCGAGACACGCCAGCGGCACGAAGAGGCAGTTCTATATTCTTTCTGACGTTCAGGTGGGGGAACAAAGCCCCGTCCTGGAACACCATAGCAATGTTTCGTTTGCCCGGGGGTAATCCATCTATCCGTTTCTCAGAGATCCGTATCTTCCCGTTCTTCAGTGGAACGAGACCACAGAGCCCCAGAAGAAGGCTTGATTTTCCGCTGCCCGACGGACCGAGAATTACAATAAAATCTGAGTTCGATGCATGGAGATTGAATGACCGTAGAGCAACGGTTTTTCCGTATTGAACGGTTAGATCATCGATTTCCAGATATGCCACTATACACCTTCACATTTTTGTCTGTGCCTGAAGATCCTTGACACATAAAGCCTGAACCGTAAGAATAGGCCCCGTGATTGGGCAAGGCTCTTATCAATAGGAGGTATAAGATGCACAGATTCCTTATCGGAGTCATCCTTGCAGGCACTCTCCTCACCGGCTCGGTGTGGGCGTCCGGATATGAGATTCCGGAAGTCGGTACTCGAGCAATGTCCATGGCCATGGCATATACCAGCATAGCGGATGATCCTTCCGCCATATGGTTCAATCCGGCGGCCATGACTCATTTCACCGGCACCATCGCTACTTCCGGTATGACCGCGATATCCATTCCGCGGTCGAAGTTCACCGGACGGACAGCGGGAAGTCCTGCCCAGGAAGTGGTGGAGGAGGCGAAAGCTGATTTGTTCACGCCGTACTTCATGTATTTCGTCACTGATCTGGGTATGGAAAAACTTCGTCTTGGACTGGGAGTCAACTCTCCGTTTGGTCTTGCGAAACGCTGGGAAGCTGGTTCCACATTTGCCAGCGATATTATTTCCATCGCCGTGGAACCGGTGTTCGTGAATCCCAATATAGCCTACCAGGTTACTCCTTGCGTATCTGTAGCAGCCGGGTTCACCTTCGCTCGTACTACCGTCAAACTGATGCAGGCGCCCTACAATCACCTCGTGGAAACTGACGGTGATTATGATTTCAATGACGGTGATCGTCTCTTTCTACTGGACATGGAAGCGATAAGTACTGGAATGGGGTTCAACGCAGCGGTGAAAGGAAGTTGGCTCGAAGGTAAACTCAACCTGGGTGTATCCTATCGCAGCAAGATCGATATCGAGTTTGATGACGGCGATGCCTCCATATCGGATATAAGCTCCGGATATCTCCCGGTGGATGTAACCGGAGATGGAATACCGGATCCTGTTCCCGTATCAACGGCTCTCTTCGGGACTTCCGGACTCGTCAATGCGGACGATACCGGTAAGACCGATCTGCCCTTCCCGGGTTTGCTTCGATTCGGAATCTCCTATCGAGTTATTGATCCGTTGCTCCTTGCGTTTGATTTCCATATGACCCAGTGGTCGGCATATGAGGAACTTGCCATTGAGTTCGATACGTTTACATCACTCAGCAAGGTCAAGGAGAAGAATTGGGAAGATTCCAACGCCATTCGATTCGGCGCCTTGTATTCCCTTTCTGAGATGATTGATCTAGGCGCGGGACTTGTGTTTGATTCTAATCCCGTTCCGGATGAAACCCTCGGTCCTGAGCTGCCGGGTGCGGATAGAACCGGATTAACGTTTGGTTTTACCGTGAACTCAGGAGATCTTCCGGCGTTTTCCTTTGCATTTATGCATCTGATGTTCGACGACAGGGACGTCGATAATCTGGAACTCCCAAGTGCTGAAAACTCCGGCATAGCAACGGGACAGACAGGTACATACGAGGCTTCCGCGAACCTCTTTTCCGTGAGTCTCACTCATACATTCTAACCTGTTGCTGTTATACACGTAGAAAAGAAAGCGGCGCGTTCGATGCGTAAACGAATGCGCCGCTTTTAAAGCTGCCTTCGAAGAAACTCACGGATTTCCCCGTGGGGTTCAATTAAATCGTTTACCAATACCGGATATTCATAGCCTCTCGTACTCTGGTCATGGTTTCTTCGCCCTCGGCTTTTGCCGCGGCAGTACCGGATTTCAGTATATCATCAACATCTTCAGGTCTTTTCTCCCAGAATGCTCTCTTTTCACGGAATGGATTGATAAGCTCCTTGAGAACATGTGCCAATCGGCGCTTGTCAGCGACACATCCCAGCGTACCATTTCGGCAGTCGCATGCGATTTGTTCAACTTCATCAGGCGCGCTGAAGACCTGATGATACGCAAAGACGTTACATACCTCCGGATGACCCGGATCGTTTTTCCGTATCTTCTGTGGATCAGTGACGGCTTTCATGACCGCGGTATCGATAGCTTCATCGTCGTCACTCAGATAGACGGCATTTCCAAGACTCTTGCCCATTTTTGACTGGCCGTCCAAGCCCCGAAGTCGAGGTATATCCCCTACAAGGGCTTGCGGTATCGGGATTATCTCTTCACCTTTTCCGTAGAGCTGATTGAAGCGCCCGACTATATCTCTGCAGAGTTCGATATGAGGAACCTGGTCTTCTCCAACCGGGACCAAATTCGCCCGGACAAAGGTGATATCAGCAGCCTGACTGATGGGATAGCCGAAAAAGCCGTAGGTGAGTTTATCGAAGCCGGCGATCAAATCGTCACCGCTCATATATCCGTATGACTTGGCTTCGGTTTTTAATGTCGGATTGTGTCTGAGTTTGTTCATTCGTGTAAAAAGACCATATACAACGGTGAGTTCGGCGATTTCAGGAATCATCGATTGGACGCATATCTTACTGCGAGAGGGGTCGATGCCAACGGATAGGTAATCGAGGACGACCTGACGGATAATATCCGGCATATGCTCCGGATTCTTCCAGTGAGTACTCAGTGCCTGTACATCGGCAATAAGAATAAATGTATCATATTCGTTCTGTAGCTTGACACGGTTTACCAGCGTCCCCACATAATGACCCAGATGCAAACGACCTGTCGGGCGATCCCCTGTCAGAATTCGACCTTTGCCGACAATACTCATAACCGCTTCCTCCTTGACTTCATGAAGCCGGGAAAAGGTAACTGAGGGTGAGAGTATGTCAATGTGAGGGAACGGATTTGATCATACAATCCGAAAGGATGGTTCCTCGTGCGAATATTCCTGATTTCCTTAGGAAGGGCAGCCTTGATGACGGCGATTCTCGTATCCGGGTGTCATCGAAGCGGAAGTGAGTTCACCATGGCGCGGTTACATGAGGAAATCCGTGACCTGGAGATACAAACCACCGTTGATTTCTTATCGGATATGTATCCTTCATATGAAGAATGGTTGATACTTCCCGGAACCGAAGCGCCGGATTCATGGAATGATTCACTATCAGTATGGTTTGAATCATATCGTATCGTTTCCCCGGATACTTTGAAATCTTCTGATTGGACACGATTTCTCCGGCAACCGGGACGAGCCGAATTTCTTTCCGTTCTCGGGTATTTGGAGAAGCCCAGGGATATCACACCATGTGGTTTCAGAGGTTTTCTGGTCAGGTTTCGCGTCATGGGTGTGGAATCAACCGCACTCCTGGTGGACAGAACCACAATGCGATGGTTGGCGTGGCTCGAGGACACCGCTCTCATGCATGGTGATTGGGGATATACCCAGGATATGGATTCTGTATCAAGCCATATTGCCCACTATCTCGCATCGAAGAAATACGATGCTGAGTTACGTTCAGTTCGATCTGAATTACCTGATCTGTATCATGATCCTCCGCCGGTGTTCATTGATCCCGAAGAATTGTTCCGCCTGGCTTTAAGACACGCTCAACCGGCCATTGAAGACGTTCATGACGGCATTGTGAATTCGCCTTCATTGGAGATGCGCAACCGCATTATGAATCGTCCCGCTCTTCCTGAGTTGTCGCTTCTTGAGCCCGAACTTCTGCAGGAGAGACTCCATGCCATGCAGGTTATGGGTTGGCCATGTTTCCATCTCTCGTTTTCCACAATAAGAAACCTTGTTCCGGGAACATATATATGGGCTGAGGGCCCATATGATCAGCTTTGGGCGGTGCCGGTGGAGACCCGTCCGGGCTCTCCGGGAAATCTCCGGACTATTGGTCCGTCAGCGTTATTTTTCGGTCGTAACCTTTCCGGAGCAGGTATGATGCTGGTAGCCGAGTCTGGCGCAATTTCACGTATAGTCGAAATCAATACATATCCATTCGAGTATGGATTATCGATATATTCGCAAAAGAGTATCGGTATTGCAGAGAATGCGGGGGACGTACTGTTCAGTCGTATGGGTTTTCTTTTAAGCATCATCCCCGACAGCTCGGAAGGGATGAATCTACCCAGACTTCGAACGTTACCGGAAGAAAATCCGGCGGTGCATGCATGGAGAATCAGAGCTGCCGATCACCGGTGAGTTTTAAAGATTTCTTCCTATAACTGTTGCATAAGACTGTAAATATGTGATAACTACGGTCACGTGCGTACCGATTTCTCGAAAGGCAGGATGCAATGATCCATTTACTTGTACTGCATGGTCCCAATTTGAATCTTCTTGGACTGCGTGAACCCGAGGTATATGGTTCGGAAACATTGGATCAGATAGATGACAGGATTCGACGATGGGCGTCAGTAAACGATGCAGATATTCATATCGAGCAAAGTAACCATGAGGGGAAACTCATCGATTCAATTCATGCGCGTTCGGATTGGGCCGACGGTATGGTATTGAATCCCGGAGGACTCGCTCACATGAGTATTTGTCTTCATGACGCGATAAAAGCCGTGGATATTCCGACTGTGGAAGTACATGTTTCCAATATTTTTGCTCGTGAAGCATTTCGTCGTGAGTCCATCGTCGGTAGTGCGTGTGTTGGAATCATAGCCGGTTTCGGTGGAGAGAGCTATATTGCCGCCTGCGACCGATTGAAATCCATACTTCTCCGGAAGTGATCCGTCGTTATTTCTACGAACGGTAATCCGTATGTCTGCTGAAGTAACTGATACGTTATGGCTGCCGGCATGATCCTGATCAGCTCATCTCTCAATAACTGGAATCCAGTTCATGATTCCTAATTGAAGGATTTCATGGAAGAAAACCTCGTTAAACATTACGATCCGAGACCCGTGGAAAGACGATTCCTCGAACAATGGAGTCGTACCAGTGGATTGCATCACCGAATTGAAGGTGAAGCGATCCCGTTTCGGGCATATATTTCGCCGGTATCCCCGACTCGAGTTCAGGATTCGAATACTCGGTATATGGCAGTTATTGCCGATACGCTCAGGAGATATCATCATCTGAAGGGTCGCGGTTCAAGAGGGGTATTCGTTCAACCGTTTATGAATCCGAGGGAGTTACAGCTACTATCGAATTCTTTCGATACCAATGAAACAGATGATGTCACCGGTACCGATCGTTCATCATATATAGCATCCGATCCTGCAAAAGTATCAATGATGGAAGAATTCATGGAATACTATGAACAGGTCGGTTGTCCCCCAATAGCTTCTATTCAGGTTCCACATGATCCACACATAGATGCACTGGCAAGAGAAGTATTCGTTTCACTGTACGAAAAGGGATTGCTATACCATGCGGCCAAAACGGTACCATGGTGTTCATGTTGTCGCTCCGGGGTCAGTACGGAGGAAGTCCGATGGGACTCCGCTACGAGTCCTGTATGGTTTCTGAAATATCAGGTATCGGGGAGATCAGATCCCATACTTGTTCCCATCATGCGTCCGGAACTCATTTTTGGTGTCGCGGCAATCGCCGTCCATCCTGATCTGGATTGCAGATCAGATATGATCGGCGAATCGGTAAGGCTGCCTCTCGCGGGTAGAAATATTCCGATACTGTCGAGCGCGCTTGTCAGTAAAACGAATGATACCGGTATTATGCATGTGATACCAGGACATGATCAGATAAGTGCGGAAATCGCACGGGATGAGGGTCTTGAAACGATTCGAGTCGTGGATGAATCCGGTTGTATCATAACGGGAACAGATCCGGGATGCGATGGTATGGACCGGTTTCATTGTCGGGAAATCGTACTCGATCGGCTTCGAACGGAAAAAACGATCAGTCGAGTGGAGAAGTGGAATACGTGGCTTGGACATTGTCGCTACTGTGATACGATAATTGAATTCCGGAGTTCTTCTGAGTGGTTTCTGAAAACAGCACAAATTACGGAGCGAATTCTATCGGTGATAGAACAGGAAGATCCACATTTCGAATACGAATCGTGGACACGGATATTTCTTGAATCTCTGAAAAGCGGAGCAGACTGGTGTATCTCCCGTTCACTGAGCGGGAGTATCGGTATTCCGATGTATAGATGTGATGGATGTCAAAATATGGTTGTATCCTCCAACCCGTTGGATACCTGCGGGCAATGCGGGCACGCAATGGTCTTAACCGAGAAGACTCTGGATCCATGGTTTATCCTCGGGGTTGCAATAACTATGGACATTCTGAATAGGGACGAGAATGTGCATGCCGTCGGATCTGATTCCGTTGACCTTCTTATATGTTCCCGTAATGATATATCACTCTGGGTGAAACGGGTGGTACAGCTTGGATGTTTGCTGGAGAACAAGGTGCCACGCGTTGCCATATTCATTGCTCCTGAAGTAACCTATTCACGGAGAATCAATGAGAAACCGAATCAGGTGAATACGAGCGAACCGCGGGATCTTCTGAAGATATTCGGTGCTGATGTGATTCGATTCGGATATGCGAATCTCCTGCCGGAAACAGATCGAATACAGCTCGAGGAAGATTCGCTCTGCATGCTGCAGGGGTTTGTGGATAAACTCTGGAATGCGTACCGGTTTCTTCGTTTGAAATCTTCTGTAAATATCCAGACTGATTTGGGTGACCTGATTGTACTGCAATCTGAAAACAAACTTGATCTGTCCGACCGGTGGATTCTATCACGGATGACTGATACGATCGAGGAGATCGAACGTCATCTGGATAGGTTTCGTTTATCCGATGCCGCCGTGGGCATCATGTCGTTTATCTGGAGGGATTTCTGCAACTGGTACCTTGAACTTATCCGACCGCGAATAGCGGCAACGGATGTTCCCGGGCGTGATGTGGATACCGTGATGTCCGTTGTTTTTTCCGTATGCGTTCGACTCCTTTATCCTTTTATGCCGTTTTTATCGAGCGAGCTATGGCACGGTATACAGAGCGAAGGTACCGACTCCGTAAACATGATCTGGCCGGAAGCCGTTCTTGGATTTCGCGATAGAGTAGCGGAACATGACATGGAAGAACTGCAGGATATAATTCTGGCTATTCGAAAACTGCGTGGGGAGCTGAAAATCCCGGAGACAAAGCCTATTACGATACTTATTCATACACCCACCGAAAAACTGAAGGATTCCCTCACGCGTAATGCCGGGTGCATTCGGACACTCGGTAACGTGCGATCCCTGGCATTGATAGACGATGTCAATATCCAGGGGCCGGCCGCTACGGCGTTTCTCGGAGAGACGTCTCTCATACTACCGCTGAACGGAGTAGTCGATGTCGAGCGGGAGCGCGAGCGTCTGAAACGTGAACTTGAGAAAACTGAGCAGCACATCATCAAATGCAGGCAGAAATTGAATAATGTCGCATTTCTTGAAAAAGCACCTGAATCAGTCGTACAATCAGAGAAATCACGACTTGAAAATCTCGAGAGTACGCGGAATAAGTATCTGGGATTTCTTGAGTCATTATCATGAATTCAGTATATACGCGCGGATTCGCTGTCCCCGTAAATCATTGGGTTCTGTGAATGCGTACGAAAAGAGATAGACGAGATGAGGTTTTTATCTGTATTACCGGAACAGCTCAGACGTGTATGACCGGGGTTGTGGGGAATCGCGTCAGTTGGAACATGGTCTGGTAGGACAGGAAGTGAATATAGAAAGGTGTCGATGAGATGAAAACAGCTCTGGTCACCGGTGTTACCGGACAGGATGGATCATATCTCGCGGATTTCTTACTTGCGAAAAATTACCGCGTGGTTGGGATGGTGAGACGGCTCAGTATGGAAAATTTCGGGAGAATTCAGCACCTTCTCGATTCCATTGAACTTGTTCAAGGTGACCTTCTCGATCAGATTTCCCTTCTCGATATCATGGAGAAAGTACAGCCTGATGAGGTCTACAATCTTGCCGCCATGAGTTTTGTCCCTACAAGCTGGAAGCAGCCGGTATTGACGGGAGAATTTACGGGTCTCGGGGTTACCAGAATGCTTGAAGCAGTGAGAATCGCCGCTCCGAATGCGAAGTTCTATCAGGCTTCCTCAAGTGAAATGTTTGGTAAAGTAAGGGAAACACCGCAAAATGAGTTGACGCCATTCTATCCGAGAAGCCCATATGGTGTAGCGAAAGTATACGGACACTGGATTACGGTGAACTACCGTGAAAGCTACAATCTTTTCGCTTGTTCCGGTATCCTCTTCAATCATGAATCTCCACGCAGAGGATTGGAGTTCGTTACGAGAAAGGTTACTGATTCTGTTGCTCGGATCAAACTCGGATTGCTGAAGGAACTTCGAATGGGCAATCTTGCCGCGCGAAGGGATTGGGGATTCGCCGGAGACTATGTCAATGCAATGTGGTTAATGCTGCAAAACGATGAACCTGATGATTTCGTCATAGCCACCGGAGAGGCACATTCAGTTGAGGAACTTCTCGATATAGCCTTTTCCCATGTGAATCTCGACTGGCGGAATTACGTAATCGTGGATAGCAAATTTCTCCGGCCCGCTGAGGTTGACTACCTCGTAGGTGATGCATCGAAAGCTCGATCTATTCTGAATTGGACACCGGATGTTGATTTCGAGGCTCTCATAAAGATGATGGTTGATGCGGATGTGGAGAGACACAGGAACGGCGTACTTTCGAGGAACTGGTAGTGAAAGTCCTCATTACAGGTGCGGAAGGATTTGTTGGGGGGCATCTAATCAGCGAGCTTGTGGGGCGCGGTCATACTGTTGGCGGAACCTATCTCTTCACTCCGGGAGAAAGAGAGGATATAAGCTGGTATGAGTGTGATCTAACCAAACAGGAAAATATACGGAATATCATCGCGAGATTTTTACCGGATGCCGTAATTCATCTCGCCGCGATCAGTCATGTACCGGACGCACGAACCGATTACGAACGTGCCTTTCAGACCAATGTCACCGGTCTCGTTCATCTCCTCTCAGCCGTCACCGAGCACGCCTCTGATTCCAAAGTGCTTTCTATCAGTTCCGGAGAGATTTATGGGCAGATTGATTCAAACGATCTTCCCGTCAGCGAGGAACATCCGCTTTTTCCCCGAAATATATATGGTCTAACGAAAGAATGTGCGGAGAGAATATCTGTATTTTTTTCCCGTGAGCGTTCCCTTCAGATAACAATACTCAGGCCTTTCAACCAGTTTGGTCCGGGCCAGGAGGAACGTTTCGTGACAGCATCATTTGCACGCCAGGTCGCACGCGTTAAACGGGGATTGGACGAACCGGTCATCCGCGTAGGAAATTTAAGCGTAAGGCGGGATTTTACTGATGTGAGAGATATGGTTGCTGCATATGCCCAGGCGATTGAAGCCGATCTTGATATCGGTCCATATAATATATGTTCAGAACGATCTGTTTCCATTGCACATATCCTTGATACTCTGATATCAATTGCGGATATTGATGTCGAAATATCAGTAGACACCACGCGTGTACGGGCCGCTGACATATCGGAGATGAGAGGTGACGCTTCTCTGTTTCATACCGCAACCGGCTGGATTCCGCGCATCCCACTGAACGAAACATTGGGTGATGTATTCGCGCAGTGGATTGAAGATATCTGATCTCGGAACGAAGAGTACGGTTGGAATGATGGCAGTTTCGATCCGTTGCTGACGTTGGATTACTGTATCAACCCGGTGGCAAAATACGAGGAGGAGATCTCCGATGCATGATGATATCACCTTTGCCTGTATCATGGCAGGCGGGGTCGGTAAACGATTTTGGCCGCTGAGCAGGCGGGCAATCCCGAAACACCTCCTCTCGTTTTTCGGCGACAAGACTTTGTTGCAAGAAACAGCCGAACGACTTGCCGGAGTTGTTGGTTGGGACCGGATACTTGTCGTCACCACAGCCGCTCACGTTGATCTGGTATCCGAACAGCTGCCCGAGATAAAAAAGAGTGCTATCATCGCCGAACCAGTCGGCAGGAACACCGCGGCCTGCATTGCTCTGGCACTTCGGTGGCTCATGGTTCATGGCTATGATTCCAGTTCAGTCGGTTTCTTTCCGTCAGATCATCTGATACCAGAGAGAGCGTCCTTCGCGACGTGTTTTCAAAGGGCCATAGGTACATCACGTACTGGAGGGATAGTAGTATTCGGTATAGCACCGTCAACTCCGGAAACGGGTTACGGGTATATCGAGACAGGAGAAGCCCATGATTCATCACATTCGGTATGGCGTGTAGCTGCATTTCACGAAAAGCCGGATTATGATACCGCCGAGGAATGGATTCGGTCGGGGGGATACTTCTGGAATTCGGGAATGTTTGTTGCACGCGTGGATTACTTCTGGGATGAGTTATCCCGTTTTCTTCCAAAAATCACAGATGGAATCACCGCGTTCGGTAATGAACTCTCTAATAATGAGCTTGCGAAACATCGGGAGGCATACGCCTCATTGGAATCGATATCCATTGATTATGGCGTTATGGAGCGATCAACGAATTTGTATATGATAACAGGGGATTTCTCCTGGGATGATCTGGGATCCTGGGAAGCGGTATCGACGTATTGGGAGGGAGATGGAACCAATAAACGTAAAGGATCTCAGAGCGTTATTATTGATTCTTCGGACTGCAGGATATATTCTACGGACAAACTCGTGGCAGTCATGGGCATGGAGGATACGATTGTAGTTCAATCCGATGACGCCGTGCTCGTATGTCCTCGACGCTATGCGCAGAATGTGAAAAAACTTGTGCAGTTTCTGGAAGAGCATGGATACGACAGCTATTTGTAGCAGATACCGGTAGGTGTATGTAGGGAGGGAATGGTCGTGGATTTCGCCACCATTGTTTTCTATATCAGCCTGATAGCCCTCGGTGGATTGATCGGACGTTATGTGTTCGGCCTTCCGGCGGAGATGCGGGCACGGAGAGCTCTTCGTCAGCAATTGGCCGCGGTGGAACGAGCCAAAGAACGTTCAGCGCCCCGCTACGAATCAGTCGCCTCCAAATCAGGTGTGCCGTCACGTCTGCTCAGCATTCTACCCGTCACTGCGACGCAGCTTACTGAATGTCGCAATCCCGAGGATGTTGCCCGTGTTGTAGGACAAGCCACATCGGATCTTCTCGAAGCGCGTGAAGTTGCTGTACTTATCAAAGACGGCGAATTTCTTCAACCTCTATGGTCAAAAACGGACGACGAGCGGAAAAAGTTAAATAGACCGGCTAGAATGCCCACAGGTCGGCTGGGAGAACTTATAAAATCGGGCGTCGTTCTTACCAGCGGAGAGATCCCCGATGGAGGGCGACTTCCCTGGTCGGCCGATATATGGGCTCCCATTCGACATAGAGGTGAACTCAAAGGAGTCGTACACGTTGCGCGTCTACTGGGAAAAAGTAATCAAGGGAAACGCTTACTTACCGTTGTTGCTCATATGGCGGGAAGTGCATTGAGGAGCATCGAGCTGTTTGATAAACAGGCTTCCTCAAGCAAGGAATTGGAAGCAAAAGTTCACGAACGAACCCTGGAATTGAGACGAGCCTATGAGGAATTGAAAGAACTTGACCGTGCGAAAGATGAATTCATATCCAGCGTTTCCCATGAGTTGAGAACACCTTTGACCAGCATTCGATCTTTCTCCGAACTATTATTGACCTTTGATGACGATGATCAGGAACGCCGGAAGGAGTTTCTTGGAATAATAAATGAAGAGTCAAAGCGGTTGACACGTCTGATAGATGACGTTCTGGATATTGCGAAGATCGAGAGCGGTCAGACTGAATGGCGGCTGCAAAAAATCGATCTTGTGGAGCTCATCCGGGATACTCTGGAATTTCAGAGACCATCCGCACTCGAGCGAAAATTAGAATTTCAACTCGATGTTCAACCCGGACTGCAGCTCGTTGTTGCTGATAGAGATCGTATAAAGCAGGTGATTGTGAATCTTCTTTCGAATGCCGTGAAGTTCAGTCCTGATGGCGGAATCGTCTCGGTTGGATCACGCGTCGACGGGGGCGATGTTATCGTATGTGTCTCCGATCAGGGTGTAGGTGTTCCGGAAAAAGCCCGTGATCGCGTATTCATGAGATTTCAGCAATTGGGAGATGCAAACACGGGGAAGACACCTGGTACCGGTCTGGGGCTGGCAATATGCAAGGAAATAGTTTCTCGGCATGGAGGTAGGATCTGGGTGGAATCGAATAGTCCCAATGGCGCACGGTTCTGTTTTGCGCTTCCCGCGTTACCTGAGACCGAGGAACAACTTTTATAGGAGGCAGAGCGGGGTGGATTTCGATCATATAGGAGCAAAGATACTCATCGCGGATGATGACGAGAATATCGCCAAGGCACTTCATTATGCGCTGAATAAGCAGGGGTACGAATCAAAGGTCCAGTACACGGGGGAAAGCGCTGTGGCTGCCGCTGTCGAATGGCGACCCGATCTGTTAATCCTCGATTTGAAATTGCCCGATATCGATGGATTTGAAGTACTTACGCAACTTCGCTCGAATCCCGGTACCGCTACTACGCCGGTCATACTTTTAACCGCTGCCAGGAAAGATCTGGCGAGTAAAGTCGAAGGATTGAAACTCGGTGCGAATGATTTCGTTACGAAACCGTATAGCCTTCCCGAGCTCCTCGCCCGTGTGGCGGCAAACCTGAGAATGACGCGGTTGACTCAGAGACTCGAGGAGATGACCAACAGGCTTGCGGATCTCGCAAGTCGGGATTCACTCACCGGATTGTTTCACCACGGTAAGATCATGGAAAAACTCTCAATGGAGATATACAGGTCGGCGCGGTACGGTGTCGCATTGTCATGCGTCATGATAGATTTGGATAAATTCAAGACCATTAATGATACGCACGGTCATCAGGTAGGCGATGAAATCCTCATTCGTATTGCTCAGATTCTTCGCGATAATTGTAGAAAAACCGATATTGTTGGAAGATACGGAGGTGAGGAATTTCTCATTATTATGCCTCATACGCCGCAGGAAAGCGCCGTTGCCAAGGCAAATGTCCTTCGTAGCAAAATCGCTGAGGAAGATTTTGTATCCCTCCCGGAAAATTGGCGACTCACGGCCAGTTTCGGAGTGGCTTCAATGGAACCGTTTGAAGAACATGATGCGGCTTCGCTGGTAAAAAGAGCGGATGCGGCAATGTATGCGGCGAAGGCTGCCGGCGGATTCAGGGTGGAGCAGTGGGGAACATAGCCGGATAGCCTTGCTGAACACATCAAAAACGTTCCCCGGTCGTGTTCATCTTCTCTGGGAATACCGTCACCTCATCGGGCAGCTCGCCCGGCGTGATGTACTGGCACGATACAAGAAGAGCGTTCTGGGATTCGTGTGGTCTCTTCTCCATCCATTTCTTATGATGGTGGTCCTCGCGGTAGTCTTTTCATATGTTGGACGCTTCAATACGGGCATCAAACACTATCCGGCCTTTATACTCTGCGGGTATCTTCCCTGGCTGTTTACTGCAACAAGTCTTTCGACATCGGTACGATCGATCGTGGATGCGGGTAATCTTCTGCATAAAGTGGCATTTCCCAGAGAGGTACTTCCTCTGGCGGTGGTCGGTGCCAATCTGTTTAATTTTGTATTGGCGCTTATTCCGCTTTTTATCTATATCAGCGTTATAGGAGTCCGGTTTTCATCCATGCTCCTTCTTCTTCCTGCCGCCATACTCATACAGACACTACTTCTTATCGGTTTCTCATTCATTCTATCGGCGGCACATGTTACGATACGCGATGTTGGAGTCATTCTCGAAGTTGTTTTACTGGCGTGGTTTTATCTCTGTCCGGTGTTTTACCCGCCATCACTGGTCTTAGATCAAGCTCCCGCATGGTTCAGCAATTTTTATTTTATAAATCCCATGGCAACTCTGATGGTTGTATACCGCGTTGCCCTGTTGAATGCAGCGACTCCCAATCTCGATATGCGTGTATACGGACTCATTACCGTTTCAATCACCGTTATCGTGCTTGCCGTCGGTTGGCGTTTCTTTTTATGGAGACAACGATCATTCGTGGAGGAATTGTGAAACCCCTCATCGAAGCTTCATCCGTGGGAAAACGATTCCGTATCTCCCATCACCGGCCGACAAGTCTTCGGGAGCGGTTTATAAGAAAACAGATATTCAAGGATAAAACCACGGAACTCTGGGCACTCCGGGATATCGATTTTGTCGTTCGTCGTGGTGAAGTATTCGGAATTCTCGGGTCCAACGGCTCCGGAAAAAGTACATTGCTTCGACTCATTGCCGGTGTCATGGAACCGACAATCGGAACTATATCGGTTGATGGTCGCGTGGGGGCTCTTCTCGATTTAGCCGCCGGCTTCCACCCTGAACTAACGGGTCTGGAAAACGTCGAACTAAATGCCACGCTACTTGGTATGAACCCGAAAGAAATTTTACATAAAAGCACTGATATTATTGAATTCTCCGGGATAGAAGATTTTATCGATACACCCGTGAAGTATTATTCTTCCGGAATGCTCATGAGGTTGGGGTTTTCCATTTCCATACATCTCGATCCTGATATTCTGCTGGTGGATGAAGTACTGGCGGTCGGTGATGAAAACTTTCAGAGGAGATGTCTCGACAGAATAGACTATCTCCGTGATCTAGGGAAGAGCATTATTCTCGTCAGCCATGATATGCGACAGATTCGCCAGATGTGCTCACGTGCGATCTGGTTGAACGAAGGTTGCATAGAGCACGCCGGAAATGCCGAAGAGGTTGTTCAGGCGTATCTTGCATTCGCCGATAGCACGGATACGGAGATCATCGGACCAGAGCATGGCGGAAGGTGGGGAACGAGAGAAATAGAGATCACAGACGTCGAGTTGCGTGGAGAAGATCCCTCCCATCGCGTGTATCAGTGTGGTGATTCGTTGACGGTACGGATTCATTACAACGCTCACCGGGCGATCAGGGATCCGGTTTTCGGATTGGCTATTCATCGATCTGATGGTCTTCATATCACCGGTCCCAATACGCGTACCGATGGAGTATCAACGGGTACGGTGGAGGGTTCGGGATATGTTGAATATGCTGTTCACAATATTCCGCTTCTACCCGGCGTCTATAACCTGTCAGTAGCCATATATGATTCCGCGATACGGCACCCATACGACCACCAGGATAGATTACACCGGTTCCGCATAGGAAAAGGAACTACTCTGGAGCGTGAGGGCGTCGTAACCTTACGCGGTGTGTGGAGTCTCAATACATGAATTGGCGGGTAATACGACTTGTTTTGATGGCATCGAAAAGGAGGAGATACGAATGAATTATAGACTGTTGGCAGTTTTCATACTGATAGGCGTCCTCGCATGTGCGGGAACGCAATCAACGTTGTGGCAATCCCCGAATGATAGTAAACACATACCGGTGGTGCGTGTTGAAAGTACGACCCTCAATCGTGAGGTTGTAATGACAACGCGTCTTCCCGGCATTGATATTCCCACTGTTATCGAAGACACCAACGCTTCGGGGCGTATGATTATTACCGCGTGGATTCGGAATTCGGGTCGCACACAACAAATGGTTGAAATCAAAGCGAAGTTTTTCGATAGTGCCGGCCATACGCTTGATGCGTTGGGTGATTGGGATCAGGTTTTTGTACACCCCGGTGAGTCAAATCAGGTTGAGTTGACCTGTGGAGAAGATGGAGCGGCGTTCTTCAAACTACTTATACGGTAAATGACCGATACGGCATAGAGCGAGGAAGATTCGGCGTAGTACATTCTTTTTCATGATTGTTCGTGTTTCGCAATCACCGACAGTAAAAAAAGGCTGCAAACTGTCGGTAGGATGCCCTGTGAGAGAATTACCCCGCATCCACCCGCGAAGAATATCATCCAGGGAGTATTCCGTATACCTTCGAATGAACGGAATGTCCGGGTCAGCCAATAGAGGGAAATACCCACGGCATAGGTATAGAGTTGTATCGGAAGGGCAAATTGTGCTACAGTGTGCGACCATGGAGGGAACGGAATCACCACACGACGAAGTGTCCCATAGAGTATGGTCAGAAAAAGCAGCATGATAGAAAACGAGTGTCTGCGTATTAGCTGATACACGCGTCTATGAACTCCATGAGCGGTTTTTATTCTTCTGACAGCGGCAGATTGTGAAATGCAGCAGAATCCCCGATACAACGCTGATGAGGTGAGTATGCTTGACCGGGACGGTATATACACGTAATCTCACCCGGCTCCGGATCTATGATCCGTGACACCGCCGGAGTGGTGAAATTGGTAGACGCGCCGGACTCAAAATCCGGTGACTTTCGAGTCGTGTGGGTTCGAGTCCCACCTCCGGCACCAATGATGCTGAGTGAGAATGTACCATCCTTCATATGTTCACATCCTTATCCGCCTACCAGTGAAGTCAGAAAAATGTCTCCATTCGCTTCGGCGAAATTTTCCAGGAGAATGAACGATTCGTGTATCAATGCCGTATGCGAGAAGTCTCCTTCGAATACTTTCAGGAATACTCCGTTCCCAGTTCGTTTCTCATGAACCACTCCGAACTCAGCGAGCAATGCTTTCCCGCCGCGAAGTGCGTCAGCCGGATCAGTCATCGCTATGGCGAGGATCTCAGATACGGAGTTGCTCCGATGAGGCGAATCAGATGCACTTCTGGGCTCGGATTTTTTCCGGTACGCAAATCGCCAGGCTCCACTCGGACGAGAGCCGATCCGTGCTTCCAGTCCGGAAAACAGCAGTGCATCGGATTGATGCCAGCCGATAAACGAGTACTCCTGGACAGGACTCTGGATTTGCCAATTCTTCGGAAAACCTGACAGTTCATTCGAATTCAGGATAAATGGTTTCCTACCTGCCGGATCATCACCTGAGAACACCACGCCGGAGAGCATGAAATCAGTTAGTAAAACTTCAGCGGCTCTCCGTACACCTCGTGGCGAAACACCACAGATTCGTAACATCCAACGGGGAGATGGGGGAGATGTTCCCTC
>Ga0180433_10000972_pt1 | contig 48715 bp, 41 predicted proteins | sample SS_ome_8_FD_132980 | JGI IMG/M metagenome (GOLD analysis project Ga0180433, IMG submission 132980) | Hypersaline lake sediment archaeal communities from the Salton Sea, California, USA - SS_1_D_1 metaG | ecosystem: Environmental > Aquatic > Non-marine Saline and Alkaline > Hypersaline >...
ATCCGATTGGGCGAGTACTTCAATTACTTTTACTACTGACATTTTTCCTCCTTTATGATTAAGATCAGTCCGGGCCGAGGACCGGCCCGCTTGAATCTAAATGGTAAGGGAGCGGAATCCGGCTGTAAGATAAATGCTACCGACACCGTCGTTTATGAACCCGAAGGGTCTTATGCTGCAACACCGCTGGATGTTTACCAGCGAAAAACCGCGGCGGTAGATGAGGAACCGGGCAGGTCTTTTTTCTGGCAGGCATATACCCTCCCGCCATGGGCAAGGGTCTGGAAAGCGGCCAGATCAATCAGTTCCTCCCGGTTTGGTTCCCTTTCTGTATGAACCTCAACTTTGCCGGTTTGGGGGTGGTAATTTCCCCACACCTGGGCGGTGACATCTACAAAGAGCCACCCGACCTTGCCCTGGGCGGCAGCGGGCAGGATGTCGGGCAGGCAATCCGCGGTGCGGGCGGTCCGGGATAAATCGCGATACAGATTAAAAGCCTTCTCCTGTTCACTTTTCAGTGCCGGCTCGACGATCTGCCATGCTTTGCGATGCAACTCCTCCGGTGTCAATTCATCGGGATTGCCGGTGATCGCCTCTTCCGAAATACGGCGATACCCGCTGGCCTTCTTGAACAGGGGGATAAGGTACTCGACACCCGCCAGCACCATTGGATCGTTTTCCGATGACATTATCCGCCCAAGCCCCTTGCTGACCCGCTGGAAATAGCGCTGGATATCTTCTTTGGCGTCATCAAACCCGCTTCCATGACCGTGAAAGGCCAGGTCCGCTTTCTGTTTCCCCCGACGCCGGGCCACGTGGGCCTGGGACTGTCGTTCCAGGTTATCGTAGCCCAGGGCTTCCTCCATGCTGGTCGGCATGTCCCCCAGGTCAATTTCATGATGACTGAACCGGGAAGCCTGCCAGAGGCGGATCTGCCGCTGACTCAGCGCCAGTATATAGAAGTGCCCCTCTCCACTGAACAGGGGCAGCAGTGGTTTCAGGTAAAAACGCCGGTTGATCATCATCTCCTCCCGGAACCGCAGGGGAAGACGATAATAGCGGAACAGGTCTTCGGTCATGAATACAACCAGCCCTTCGCTCTGGTGCTGCCAGAACTCCCCGTCGGAGACCAACTTTTTGGCCGGTGATACAATCTCAGCAATCCGGTTGGCGCCAAGACCTCTTTTTTCGAGTTCTTTCTCTACCCGGCTGACCCGGTTTTTCAGGCGGATCGAATTCATCTGGGTTTCCGGCCCGCTTTTTTCCGTGGGCAGGTATATGGTTATACAATATTCTTTCTGGACTTCCATCAGTTGTTTCAATTCTTCCTTACTCAGAAGACGCATTGCATTCCTCCTTATCGCCTGCAGCCGCTCCCTTTCTGCAAAATCCGGCCTTCCCGTAGAGGGTGAACCATTTTGGGCCTCCATTGAACCCTCCCCCCGTCGTATCTGCTAATCCATCAGGAAAATTTTACTTTCAGTCCTAACCCAGTGGTTCACTTTCATGGTATCGGGCCCACTTGTGTTTGTCAAGGCAGATCGACGGTCAGCCAGAACCAACACGTTCAGGAATTGGGAATTTCCCGGCAGAAGACCGGTTTCCCTCTCAAAGCCTGTCGGGCCATAATAAGGCCGGCGGCACTCCAGGCCAGTCTGGGAGTTCCGCAGGGACGATGCTCACGGCCATGTATATACTCAAAAAACCCCCACTCTTCCTCTCCGGGGGCCATCCTGGTGGCCCGTATCACCCCGTTAAAAAAGGCTTCTGCCTCCTTTTTTTTACCCCTCATCGCCAGATCCGCTGCATACAGCCCCGTGATAACGGGCCACAATCCACCGTTATGGTACTCATAGGGTTTGTTCTTGAAAGTATTGGAAAAGGTCATCTTCAAATCGGCCCAATCTTCATCCCTGGGTGAGATAACCGGATGAAAAGCCGGGACCAGCATCATTTCCTGATCCACCACCTCTTCCGCCATATACTGATCCACCGAATCTGATCGATCCGGATTTCCGAGTCCGACCAGCGAAACCAGTACGTTGGCCATGCCGTCAAAACGGTATCCATACCCGCCGGGGGAGAAAAAAGGCATCCAGTAGCGACAGTCGTGCTTTTTTACCTTCTCCCGGCCCTTTTCATACAGGATATCGTGGTAAATATTATCCGGTCGTCCCTCCTCTCTGTAGAACCAGTAATTATCCCGGATAAGATGTTTGAGCCGGGCCAGGCGATCTCGCAGGACATGATCCGAATCCCCGAATTTTTTCTGGTACATGTCGCTGAGTTCCACCTGCGACTGGAAATAAAGCAACTGGTCGTACAAAACATATCCATTCTGAATATATTCATCGGCCCAATCTCCGGTCAGAGGTATATAGAGTAAACCCCGATTGTTGTACTCCCAGGCTCCCAGGAGATAACGTACCTGCTCAATGTTCTTCCAGAATTCTTCTATAAAGGCAGTGCTGCCAGTCTTTCGCCAATACTGACCGCAGGCGATGAGAAACCACAGATTGGCGTCCACCCGGCCGGCAGTTCCACCATAGCTGACCCGCCCCGAATGTGGATCCACATTACTGGGTATTTCTCCATGCGGCCCCTGATTCCGGATCAGGGTCACCAGGGTTCGACGCACTCCTTCTATCAATTCATCATCGTCAGAAAGAAGAGCGGCGATCCCGGTCAGGCAACCGTCCCGCCCCCATATGCGGCGGTAATTGGCCCGGTCCGCCGTGCTGGCCAGAAACCCTTCCTCTGTGTTGCAATCCCGCAGCAACTCCATCGCCGCGGTATAACCCGTTTCCTGTAAGCTCATCTTATGTCGTTTTCAATGACCCAATACCCGGATATCTCTTCCCTCCAAACGACTGATTCCTTGCCGATTAACGAGAAAACCAGACGGATCTTTTATTACCCGCTCAGGAATTCAATTTTTTCAATAATTCCTCGGTCTCCTTTTCTCCACTCTGCAATTCTTTAAAAATGACCTGCCATTTCTCCTGGGCGTTCAGGATGAAGTCGATCACTTCCCGTACCGCCCCCCGGCCCCCATACCGCTTGGCGATGTAGTGCGATACCCGCTTGATCAGGGGGTGGGCGTCCCCCACCGCGGCTGAAAACCCGACCATCCCCATCACTTCCGCATCTCCCAGATCATCCCCGATATAGGCAATTTCCTCTGTTACCAGGCCGTATTTGCCCATCAATTCTCTCACCGGTACAATCTTATTCAATATCCCTTCATAATAATCATCGATCAACAGCTCTTCGGCTCTTTTCCTGACCGCCTCGGACGATTTGCCCGATATCAGGGCTGTTTTCAAACCGGCCAGCTTGGCAAAGATCAGGCCGGTCCCATCCTTGACATTAAAGGATTTGACCGTTTCCCCATTGGGGAACATGTAAAATCGTCCATCCGAAAGAGTGCCGTCTACATCCATGATAATTAATTTGATCTTTTTGGCCAGTTCATTTTGATCCATCATATTAACTCCGTTCTCCACAGGTCATGAAGGTGTATTAACCCGATCAGATATCGGCCTTCCTCAACAATCAGGGAGGTAATCTTTTTCTCCTCGAGGATTTGCAGGGCCTCCGAACACAACCGGTCCGCCGAGATAGTCCTGGGATTTTCGGTCATGCAGTCCCGGGCGGAAGAGTTCGAAAAATCAATTCCATCCAACACCTTTCGCCTCAGGTCCCCGTCGGTGATGATGCCCCGGACCCGTTTTTGCCGGTCCACGACCACCGCCAGGCCGAATTTTTTTTCATCCATAATCCGGATCACCTCAGGCATCGGGCTATCCTCCAGGACCACCGGCAGTTCCTCGGTATTATGCATCAGATGTTTCACTTTCAACAACTTTTTACCGATATATCCTCCGGGATGGAAGTATCTGAAATCTTCTTTGGTGAAATCCCGGATATTCATCAGCGCAATCGCCAGTGCATCACCGAGGGCCAGGGTCAGGGTGGTGGAAGTGGAGGGCACCATTCCCGTTGGACAGGCTTCCTGGTAGATCTTGAAACTGATGGCAATATCCGATTCCCGGGCCAGGGTGGATTGGGCATTCCCGGTGATGGCAATGATCTTTACATTTATTCGGCGGATGAATCCCAGTAAAAAAACCAGTTCATTGGTTTCACCGCTGCTGGAAAGGGCCAGGACCGTATCGTCTCCCCGGATGATACCGATATCACCGTGAAGGGCCTCGGCGGGATGAAGAAAAACCGAAGGAGATCCGGTGGAAGTAAGGGTTGCAGATATCTTACGCCCGATGATGCCCGATTTCCCCATCCCCGTCACCACAATTCTTCCTCTGGTTTCAAAGCAGAGACGCACAGCCTTCTCAAAGTTCTCATCGATAATCTCAATCGCCCGCTGAAGTTCCTTCGATTCGATTTCCAGTACCTTCCTCCCGATTTGAATGATATTCATCCCACAGCCTCGTATACTTTTTGCAGTTTGATTATCAGATCTTTTACATCCTCAAGATAGACGGAATTGGCTCCGTCAGAAAGGGCCTGGGGGGGATCCGGATGCACTTCCAGGAAGACCCCGTCGGCGCCTGCTGCCACGCCACCGGCAGCGATCGTCGACACCTGGGAGCGTTCGCCGCCGGTTTTCTTATCTCCGGTGGCGGGCTGCTGAACCGAATGGGTGGCATCGATGATAACCGGAACCCCCATACCTTTTAATTTGGGGATATTTTTCAGGTCGACTACCAACTCCCGGTATCCAAAGGTATTGCCTCTTTCGGTAACCATCACCCGTTGATTCCCGGTACTGGTTACCTTCTGTACCGCATAGGCCATTGATTCTGCTGATAAAAACTGTCCCTTTTTTATGTTGACCGGCAAACCGGTCTGTCCCGCTGCGATCAGCAGATCCGTCTGCCGGCATAAAAAAGCCGGAATCTGAAGGAGGGAAACCGCCTTGGCCGCCTCTTTAGCCTGCCAGGGCTCATGAATATCGGTGGTTACCGGGATTTTCAGATCTTGTTTCACCGCAGCCAGAATTCTCAATCCCTCCTGAAGGCCCGGGCCCCGGTAAGAATCCAGGGCGGTCCGGTTGGCCTTGTCGAAGGAAGCCTTGAAGATGAACGGAAAATGAAACTGGCGGGACAATTCCAGCAGACGCCGTGCAATCTGGAAAGTGCGGGCCTCCTCTTCGATCACACAGGGGCCCAGGATAAACAAAAGTTGATTCCCAACTTTGAGATCTTCGATAAAAAAATCGGGAATCATGGCCCCATTCTATCACAAACCGATCAAAAATTAAAAATCTACTTTTTTCCCCGAGCATTCTCCCTTCAAAAAGGCAAAAAAGCTCATCTATCGGGTCTCTTTCACCGATGCCCGTCCCCCACCGATGGACAAAAAGCTGCATAAAGCATATAATGAGGAAAACCATGAACAAGCGGGTTGCCCACATTCTTTTCTTCCTCACCCTGGCCCCATTTTTGAACGGGGATTACAACCGCATTATCTCTCTGGTCCCCTCGATCACCCAGGAACTGTATCTCCTGAACCACCAGGCCAACCTCATCGGCTGTACCACCTTCTGCCGGACACCTTCCGCAGCCAAGCAGAAGCAAAAAATCGGCAATGTCATCAATCTAAACATAGAGATGATCATGTCACTCGAACCCGACCTGCTGCTGGCTGGAGATTACACCTCACAAAAGTATATGGATCTTTTTGATCGTTTCCAGATACCGGTGGTCATTTTCAAGACCCCCTCTACCTTCAACGAAATCATGGAAGGATTTTTAAAACTCGCCAGAATCATTAAAAAAGAACCGCAGGCCCGACAGTATCTGGAGGAACTGAACCTACGAATGAAAGATATCCGGGACCCCAACCGGAATTTTCCCCGGGTACCTGTCTGTTTTTTGCTGGGTACCAACCCCTTATACTGGGCAACCGGCGAATCCTATCTCAATGACTGTATCGAATTTGCCGGCGGGATCAATTTACTGAAAAACCGGACCAACGGACAGGTCTCCCGGGAAGAGATCCTCCGGCTGCGCCCCCAGGTTATTATCATGGCGGATATGGGACCCGGTACCCGGGTGGAAAAAAGCCACTGGCAGGTATTTAATTCCCTGCCCGCTGCCAGAAATAATCAACTATACATCGTCGACCCGGATATTTTCTGCCTGCCTTCTCCCGAAAATTTCTATTTATCGGTTCTCACCCTCAGGCGGATCCTAACCGGTAGCGCGTCCAGACCGCGATGAAGATTTCCACCCGGCTGATTCTTTTGTTTTTACTTTTCATTGGGGTCATCCTGGCCGGCTTGAGTATCGGAGCCGTCACTATTCCCTTTCCGAAGGTGCTGAACATCCTTTTTACCCGGGGAACAGGAATCCAATACGAGATCATCCATCAGGTCCGCCTCCCCCGCATCCTTCTGGCCATCACCGTAGGGGGAGGATTAAGTTTGGCCGGTGTCCTATTCCAGGCATTATTCCGCAATCCTCTGGTGGAACCTTATACCCTGGGCGTTTCCGGAGGCGCTGCCCTGGGAGTCAGCATCAACCACGCGCTACTGGGGGTTACTGGTTTCACCCTCAGTCTCCCCCTGAGCGGATTTGCCGGTTCACTGGTAATTATCGCCGTGCTTTTCCTGCTGGGTTTTCGAAAGGGGCACCTCCGTTTAAACAACATTCTGCTTACCGGGGTCATGATCAGTTTCATTTCCTCCGCTCTCGTGATGTTCATCATGTCCGTTTCGGGACGTAACACCACCCACCAGATTGTCTTCTGGATAATGGGATCCCTTGACCGGGTCAACCTGCCTCTGATCCGGCTGGTTTTGTGGATTACCCTGGCAATTCTGGCCAGCATGATTTTTCTGGCGGTCCGTCTCAACGCCATTATTTTGGGGGAGGAGGCCGCCGCCAATCTTGGGGTCCGGGTGGAAAGCCTGAAAAAATTGATCTTCCTCCTGGCATCGTTACTCACCGGCTGCGGCGTTTCGGTGGCCGGTATCATCGGATTTGTGGGACTGGTGGTCCCCCATTTCGTCCGCCTCTACCTCTCCCGGGATCACCGCATCCTGCCCTTCGCTTCTTTTATTACCGGAGGTTTGTTTCTCATCGTTTCCGACACCCTGGCCCGCACGGTGATCGCCCCGGTCGAACTCCCTGTGGGGGTGATCACGGGGATACTGGGAGGGATCCTGTTTGTTTATGCACTCAACAAACAGCACCTGTTGGTATGATGAATATGCTGAAAGTAACGGATTTGATTGCCGGCTATCCCGGATTTCACCTGGACCGGATCTCTTTTAACGTCGAGGAGAACAGTATCGTCGGCATTATCGGCCCCAACGGTTCCGGCAAGACCACTCTTCTGCGGACCATTACCGGGCAAATCCCCATACAAAAGGGATCCATCTCCTACCGACAGCGGGACATGGACAAACAGGGTAAAAAGGAACTGGCCAGATCTATCGCGGTGGTTTCTCAGTTTCAGCCTCTCCCTCCGCTGAAAGTCCGTGAATACGTCTTGCTGGGAAGAATTCCCCATTTCCGGCGCTGGCAATTTTTGGATTCCCCTGAAAATCGCTTGGTTGCCCATCAGATCATGGACCTAGTCGGCATCCTGGATTTTCAGGAACGCTTCTTAACCGAACTGAGCGGGGGCGAACAACAACTATGCCACATGGCAAGGGCTCTGGTGCAACGCCCCCGCCTGTTGATTCTGGATGAACCGACCCAGTCTCTTGACATTTCCCACCAGGCCATGATAATGGGGCTGTTGACCCGAATGAATCGACAACAAAAAATCACCATTCTAATGGTAGTCCACGACCTGAACCTTGCCAGTCAGTACTGTCAGTTTCTTCTTTTGCTGGTGGGGGGAAAGATTCATACCCAGGGCCCCCCCCGGCAAGTCCTGACCCGGGAGTATATTGAAAAAGCCTATCGGATTCCGGTGGTAATCTCTTCTCATCCTCTCTCCCAACGACCGGTTGTTTTCACCGGCACTTTACCTGATTCTTTGCCATGAGACCGGTCTTTTCGCCCGAGTACAGTGTCGGTTATTTCTTTAAAACCATTATTGAGTTTCTGATATTCCTGTTTTTTATCCTGACCTTTCTGACCGGGCTTTATAATATCCCGTCGGGTTCCATGGAACCCAGCATTCTGAGAGGGGATATACTTCTGGTCGATCTGACCCGGTTTCAAACCCCGGAGAATTCCATCGACCGGTTGTTTTTTCCCGGTCCTTCTCCCCGCAGGGGAGACCTCGTGGTCTTCAAGATCAATGAAAAATCCGGCCCGGCCGGGGCCGGTCCCCTGCTGGTGGTGAAGCGGGTCATTGGACTGCCCGGTGAAACAGTCCGAATGATCAACGGTCATCCTCATATTTACAGCCTGAGGGAGTCTTCTCTTTTCTCCGGATACCCGTCCACAAAACCGGGCAAAGTTCTCCTCCCTGCCTGCCGGGGTATGGTCACACTCTTTTCCTTGCCCGGCCTGTCCGCCGCCTGGTTACTCCCCAACAGTGAAAAATCGGATTTTTGGATACCCCCCGACCACTATTTCTGCCTCGGGGACAACCGGGGAGACAGCCGCGACTCCCGGGATTGGGGACCCATACCCCGTTCTTCCATCATCGGATCCCCATGGCGAACCATCTGGTCCCTCCGCCCGGGTCCTCCCGGTGCCGCCCGATCCCGTCCTGCCGGTATTCTCCGTGCCTTTGTCAATTTTATCCCCTATATGGTTTCCCACACCCGCTGGAACCGCATCCTGCATCGATATCGATAGCATGCGGTTCCGGACAAAGCATATTTTCCTATTGCTATTCCGCTCTTTTTTTTTTACAATAAAACATAATGGAAAATAAAGAAATTAAAAATATCAGTGAATTTTTTTCCATCGATCACAAAGACATCACCCCGGAAGACAAATGGAACTCTATTTTCCGGGAATGGATTTCCAAGATAGAAGAGAAAAGAAAAATCCTGAACCTTTTCGAACTCAAATTATGGTTTGAAGCCATCGAGGAGCTCCTGAATTCCCCTTACCTAAAACAGATGGCCTTTAATTCCCAGGATCAGGCCAACCGGCATTACGGATTCTATCTGGATAGTTTTTCAGAAATTATTTCCAAAATCATCAAGCTTTTAAAGGAACTTGATTTTAAAAAAGATGACTATATTTTGAATTTCGAAGAATTTATCGTGGAAAAAATCCTGGAAAAACATCCCATTAAATCCTTCACTTTTCTCAGAAGGACCGTCACACCGGAATCCTGGTTCAACAACCTCCGGATATACCTGCAAAAATTAAAAAACCTGGCCAAGAACATGGCCAAATTCGACACCATCAATTCTCGGGCCTTTAACTCTCTCACCAAATTGTATCATTTCGAACTTTCCAAAAACCCCATCCTGATTTCCCTTCTAAGCGGAAAATTCATCCCCAAACTGGATAAAATTTATCAGGCTGATATTACCAATGTCATTCTATCCCTGGAAGAAAAAACCGTCAAAAAATCCGTGGGTATCTTTTTCATTCTTTCCTTCAGGATTTTGAAAATCAGCAACTATATCGAGATATACCTCTATGAACCCGGCGCCAACGCCGTTACCATCCCCCTCATTCTGGTTATGAAGAAATACATCGAGCAACTGATCGACCTTCATCATAATATACTGAGATCGGTCCTCAAGGAATATTTGAATCAGAAGTTGCGGGACCGGTTCGAAAAGATTATCAAGGGCTTCACCTATGAATACAAAAAGATCTATGAAGGAGAACTGGTAAATTATTTCAAACCGGAACTTACCCCGGCCAAACAGAAGAAAATCATCCGGAATGTGTACACCATTTCCAGCTACGCGATCAAAGAACTGATCGAAGGGGTTGCCATACTGTTCAACCCCGATCTGTCCGGTAAAAAGCTCTTTGAAAACCTGGTTTCCCGACAGGAGAAATCCCAGGATGTGAAAAACCAGCTGATCAAAATTACCAAAAAAATCGATTTTTATTTATCCCGGGAGCGAAAAATATCGCCCCAGGAACTCTTTTTTGACCTGAATCTATTCATTGAAACCGACCTGAATTACCTTTTGTACAAGGACTGGAATGAATTTTTAAAGCACTACAACGGATTGCTCCAGAAAAATTTTACCACTGAGTTTGATATCAATCTCCGTTCTTTTAAAAAATTTTTAATTCAACTCATCAAACAATTGAAAACGGATTGAAAAGATGTTTCCGGAGAATACGACGTGATTGAAACCACTTTTTTAATGATCAAGCCGGACGGCATCCAGCGAAAACTGACCGGAGAAATCCTGCGCCGACTGGAAAACAAGGGCTTGAAACTGGTAGCCATCAAAATGGTCCGGATCGACCCTGCTACCGCTGCCGCCCTTTACAGAGAACACCGACAAAAGCCGTTTTATCAAAAACTGATCTGCTTTATTCAATCCTCACCGGTCCTGGTGACCGCCTGGGAGGGTTTTGAGGCTGTGAAACTGGTGAGGAAACTCGTCGGACAAACCGATCCACTCGCAGCTCGGCCGGGTACTATTCGAGGAGACTTTTCACTGAACGTTACTTTTAACGTGGTCCACGCTTCCGACTCCAGAAAAAATGCTCATCGGGAGCTGACCCTTTTCTTCAACCCCGACGAAATCCACGAATACCGACTCACTGTCAACCGTTGGATGAACCGGGATGAACAAGGGATTGGAGGAAACCCTGCCGGAGAAAAACATGCAAATTACGATAAACAACAAAACAATTGACTTTAAATCGCCCCTCCCGGATACATGGGGCACCCTACTTGCCCTTCTGCTCAAGGAACATGTGCCATCGGATCACGGAATAACCGAGATTCTGTTGAACGGAAAGGAGAACCGGGAAATACTCACCACCGACCAAGATCTGACCATCCCCAGGGATACCCAAAATATTCAAATCACCACCAAGGATGCCGTTTCCATCACCGAGGAAGGATTCGAAAAAATCGCATCGCTGCTTGAGCACCTTGGCCGGGAGATTCAAACCGTGGAAGGCACAGGATCGGGACCATCGCAACTGCCGGTCACCCGGAAAATCATGTCCATTCTGGAGGCGATCCGTCCCATCGCCAATTTCATCAATTCAGTGGGAATGAATTTTTCACTGGATTACAGCAGAATTCCCTTTAACAAAAAACATTCGATCCGGGACAAGATTGACCGGTTCATCACCCTTCTGGATGATTTTACCGGACTTTCGCGGGAAAAGGACATGGCCACAATGATCCGATTCGTCAAAGGGCCCCTTAAAAAAGAAATGGCCGACTGGGAAAAACTGTGCCGGATTATAATGGAACATATCACCGCTTCGCGCAAGCGTTAAACAACTCCCAGCCGGGAAAACCCGAACGATAAAAAATTGAAAATTAACATCATGTAGGCAATGGGAAACAAACCGCATACCCCGGCAAAATCCACGCGGGACGAGCTTTCCATAGCGGAACACGTCCGGGGTGTTTTGGACCAGAACCGCCGAATTCTTTCCCAGACCATCACCAAAATCGAAAGTCAGCTCCCCCGGCATCAGGAGCAGTCTGACCAGATTGTTCAGGCATTACTGCCCCACCGAAAGGAATCGATACGTATTGCCGTCAGCGGAATCCCCGGCGCCGGGAAAAGTACATTAATTGAACAGCTGGGTCTTCTCGCTTTGCAAAAGGACCATCGGGTGGCGGTTCTGGCGATTGATCCCACCAGTACTATTTCCCGTGGAAGCATCATGGGGGATAAGACCCGCATGGAGCAGCTGGCCCAGTCCGGTAAGGCCTTTATACGCCCCTCCCCCACAGCCGGGAGTCTGGGAGGGGTAGCCAGAAAAACCCGGGAAACGATCAGCATATGCGAAGCTGCCGGTTATGATCTCATACTGATTGAAACCGTGGGGGTGGGACAAAGTGAAATTTCTGCCCGGTCCATGACCGACATGTTTCTTTTGGTATTGATTCCGGGTACCGGAGACGAACTGCAGGGAATAAAACGGGGGGTGATGGAGATCACCGACCTGGTGATTATCAACAAAGCGGATGGCACCAACCGCTCCTGCGCCCTTGAAACCCAGCAAAAATACCAGAATGTGCTGCATTTTTTAACCCCGGTTTCCCGGGGATGGCTGCAAAAAGTGGAAACCTGCTCCGCGTTGCTCAATCAGCGTATTGATATCATCTGGGAGAACATTCAACAATTTCAGAAAACCACCCGACAAAATGGATTTTTTCAGCAGCGACGATCCCTGCAGGCCTATCAATGGTTTCTCGACATCGTGGAACAGCATCTGAAAGAAGCGTTTTACAGCCGGCCTCCGATTCAAAGAGAGTTGCAGCTACTTAAAGAAGAAATCCTGCAAAACAAACTCTTTCCCACCCTGGCCGCGCGCCGAATCCTGGATCTTTTTTTTAAAAAATAGGAACCAGCAGACCGGCAATATCCTCCAATTCCTGTCGATCGGCTTTATCGAAGTCACCGTAATTGACACCATCAACATCCAGGACTCCCACCGCCTGGCCCCGGGAATCAAATAACGGCACCACGATCTCCGATTTGGAGCGGGAATCACAGGCCACATGTCCGGGGAATTGATGAACATCCGGTACCACAATGGTTTTTTTACGGATTATTGAAGCGGCGCAGACCCCGCCCGGAATCGACAGCCGCATACAAGCCGGGGCTCCCTGGAAAGGACCCAAAATCAAGCTGTCCTCGCGCAACAGATAAAAACCCACCCAGAAAAAATGTGGCAGTTTGGTTTTTAAAATCGCCGAAACATTGGCCATGGTGGCCACCGTATCAAAATGCTTCTGAATCTGCTTTTTGATCTGACCTTTCGCCCATTTGTATTGGGTTGTCTTATCCATTTGATTCCTCGCCGGCCATTGTAACACAAATCCCCGACATCACCAATGGATATTTTTAGAGCCGGAAGCGCTGCGCGATAACCTTTTCCACCCGCACCTTGTCCTCCAGCGTATCCACACCGAGAGATTTTTCCTTGGTCAGAAGAACCCGGATCGGCTTTTGATGTTCGATAAACCGCAATTGCTCCAGTTTCTCCCGGCGTTCGAGCCTTGAAGGAGGGATTTGGGCAAAAAAATCCAAAAGCTCACGGGAATACCCATAGATCCCATAATGATGATAGAAAAAGGTAAATTCATCCCGGGTAGCGTGGGGAATCGCGGACCGGGAAAAATAAACCGCACCCCCCTGGGCATCGATCACCACCTTGACCTGATGAGGAGATTGAAAATCCTGATAGGAAGTATTTTGAGTGGCCGCGGTTATCACCACTTCGGGATTTTTGGCCAGGGATTTGGCCACCCGGCTTACCAGGCGGGGAGAAATAAGGGGTTCATCCCCCTGAACATTGAGAACCCCGTCACAGGGGATTTTCTGGATCACCTCCCAGATTCGATCCGACCCGGTATCATGCGCCGGGCTGGTGATCACGGCTTCTCCGCCGAAACTTTCCACCATTTCCTTGACCCGTTCATCATCGGTGGCGACCAAAACCCTCTTTAACTCCGGGCTTTGGATAACCTGCTGGTAAACCCATTGAATGAGGGGTTTTCCGGCAATTTTCATCAGGGGCTTGCCCGGCAACCGGGTGGAGTTGAACCGGGCGGGAATAACTGCAACCAAGTACATGGATCCGCTATTTTGACTTGGCAGAATCCGGAGTTCCTTCGGCTGAGACCTTTTTCTGTTCCTTTTCGTTCACTACCGACGGTGCATCTACCTGTCCACTTTCCACCGCCTTTAGATTCATCTGGCAGCTTCCCTGGAAGAATGCCCCTTCCTGAATCACAAGTTTTGGGGTAATCACCGTCCCCGTCACCGATCCGTTGGGGAAAATTTCCACCTTTTCCGTGGCCACGATTGTTCCCTTTACCCGCCCATTTATCGATACCGTGCTGACATTGATTTCTTCTGCCTGCACGTCTCCGGATTCTCCAATGATTAACGCGTTTCCACTCTTGATCTTTCCTTTAAACTTTCCGTCAATCCTGAAGGAATCTTTGAACTTAATATCTCCCACTATATTGGTAGAATTATCAATAAAACCACTCACCTTGATGAAAGATTCGTTGTTTTTCATCGCTGATCTCCTCTGAGTAAAATTTGAAAAAGCCGCTCAAATTCTTCCAGTTGACTGAAAAATATCTCCACCTTCCCTTTCCCGTCATGATACTTTAATTTCACCTTGGTGGACAGACACCTGGCCAGTCGGGTTTCCATCTTCAATATATCCGGATCCGCCTGAACCGGTTCTGATGGCGCTGGGGATTTTTTTGACTGTCCAACACCTTTGACCATGTTTTCGACCTGTCGGACGGTTAACCGCTTGTCTTTGATCTGCCGGTATCCATCCAGCATCTGTTCCGGGGAACCCAGGGTCAACAAGGCCCGGGCATGGCCCGGCGAGATTTCCCGGCCGGCCACCGCATCCTTGACTTTCGGGGGCAGCTGAAGCAGCCTCAGATAATTGGTCAGAGTGGTCCGATTCATTCCCACTTTTTCCGACACCTTTTCCTGGGTTAAACCAGACATCTCCAGCAGATGAGCCAAACCTTCCGCCACTTCAATGGCATTCAGATCCTCCCGCTGGATATTCTCCACCAAACCGTGAATCACCATCTCATCCCGGTTGAAAGGTTTGATGTAAGCGGGAATAGTGGTTCTCTTCAGGTATTGAAAGGCCCGCCAGCGCCTTTCCCCCACCCCGATGAAATACCGGTCTTCCTTTTTAAAAACCACAATCGGCTGAATCAGTCCCGATTGATCGATCGAACGGGCCAGTTCCCTGATTTTTTCTTCATCAAAGGTTTTTCGCGGCTGATAAGGATTGGGTTTAATATCACTGATTTGAATTTCCATCAGATCACCATCTTCATTCAACCGGCGGTTCTTTATAATACTTTCCAGACCCCTTCCCAACGCTTTTCTTTTCATTGCTGCAAAAACTCCCTGGCCAGAGAAAAATAGGCTTCCGCCCCCTTTGATTTGATGTCGTACAACTGAATTGGTTTGCCGAAACTGGGGGCCTCCGACAAGCGCACATTGCGGGGAATAATAACCGAGTACACCTTTGAACCAAAATACTTCCGGATCTCCTCCAAAACCTGCTTGGACAAGTTGGTCCGCTCATCGTACATGGTCAACAATACCCCTTTAATCTTCAATTCCGGATTGAAATTTTCCCGCGTTCTCTCGATGGTATTGTACAGATCACTCACCCCCTCCAGGGCATAGTATTCAGATTGAATAGGGATCATGACACTGTCTGACGCGATCAAAGCATTGACCGTCAACACTCCCAGGGAGGGCGGAAGATCGAGGAAGATATAGTCATATTCCTGTCGCAAAGGATCCACAATACCCTTAACCAGGTAGTAATTTTCCCTATCAGCCGTCGCCTGGACTTCAACAATTCCCAGATCACGGGTGGACGGCAGAACATCCAGGTACTCCAAATCTGTTTTTAAAATCGCTTCCTTGACATCGAGGCCATCCAGAATCACAGAACTCAGATCCTTGCGCAACCCGCTTTTATCGATTCCCAATCCGGTTGTTGAATTGGCCTGAGGGTCAACATCAACCAGCAAAACCCTCCTCTCTGCGATAGAAAGCGAAGCTCCCAGATTCACTGCTGTGGTGGTTTTTCCTACACCTCCCTTCTGGTTGGCAATAGAAATCACTTCACATCTTTTGGCTTTTTGTTTCACGTGAAACATTCTCCAGCTTCAGTATTTTAATAATATCCCGAGATTCAATATTATATACAGTTTCTTTGTATTTATCCATGCTTTCCTTAATTATATCAATTTTTCTTTGTGATGTGATCAGCATCAACTCCACCACCCTTTTGTTGTTCATAATGTGTTGAAAAACCGGCTTACCGGTGAATCCCCTGGTTATAATGGAAAGAGACCGGTAGCTCCGGGCCCTAAGGAAATTAATGACATCCTTTTGTTCAACCTTTACATTATCCAATTTTAATTTTTTTACCGCATACTCTAAAAACTCTACTTTTTTCCAGTTGGAATCCAGTAACACAAATAATTTTTTTGGATCGGCTATGGCCATGACCAAGCCCAGGATTCCGTTCCCGCTTCCCATATCCACCACCGTTTTGCCCCTGATTAATTTTCCCATCGATATACTATCTTTTATCAGGCCTTCCAGTTGTTTTTCGGTTATTTTTCTTGAAATTAAATTTACTTTTTTGTTATATTTTAACAATATATCCTGATATTGCCTGATCCCTGGGCTTTTAACGGGGGTCATCCCTGTCCGACTTCCTCAAAAACACATAGTAAATCACCATGAACAACCAAACCATGAACACCACCGCCAGGTACTTCCAGTGTATGAGTAACAAAAGGGGGGATAAAATGATCACGGATATAACCATAATATAGGCGGTATTCCTGAGCCTTTTCATTTTTTCTTTTTTTCCGTCCACTTAGCCGCTGCCGGCGTTTCATCATTATATAACAGCCGGCAGGTGAAATAAAACGGCCACGTCATTTTTTCCTTGACAATTTTATGGTTTTTGTTTACGATGTTACCACTTTTCAACAATTTTGGGGTTTTGTTAATAATATTGTGGAAAAATAGATGGAAGAATTAGAACAGATAAAAAGTAATATCAAAAATTTTCTTGATAATCCAACCTACACCAAATGGATAGAGCCCCTCATATTTATCCGTAAAATCAACAATATCGTAATTGTTGGATCAGAGAACAAGAAGAATATCGTCTGGATCAACAAACATCTCCTGAAAAAACTAAATCTGTTTTTAAAAAACAAATATTCACTCAGCCTGAAACTGATTTCCCTGTCGGAGGACGATTCTGATTATCTCAGTTTATCCTCTCCGTCCGACACCGCAAATATTTACAACCTCACGAATCTTATTCCCAAATACACTTTTCAATCGTTTGTGGTAGCCGATTCCAACCGGATGGCCTTTTCTTTTGCCCAGAGTGTCTCCGATCTCCCCGGTAAATCCTACAACCCCCTGTATATTTACAGTGATGTGGGCTTTGGAAAGACCCACCTGATGCAGGCAATCGGAAACCGTATTTTTGAAAAAAACTCACATCTGAAAGTGGTGTACATCACTTCCACCGATTTTATGAACGAGTATGTCGAATATACCCGGTTAAAAAAGAGTCAGGAATTCAAGAAGAAATACTCTTCCGTCGACGTATTTCTAATCGATGATATCCAGTACATTACCAAATGGGGAGGAACCCGGGATCAGTTTTATTATATTTTCAACAAACTGATCCAGATGGAAAAACAGATCGTCCTCTGTTCCGATTCCCATCCCGATAACATCCCCGACCTGGAACACCGTATCAAATCCCGGTTTTTCTGGGGGGGGATTGTGGATATCCTCCCCTACGACCTGGAAGCCCGGATCGCCATTCTGAAGCAGAAGATTGAAGACCGCAAAAAAATATTTGATTTTAACTTTGAGCTTTCTGACGACATTCTGTATTTCATCGCTTCTTCCATCAAGGATAACATACGGAAACTGGAAGGAGCACTGAACCGTTTAATCGGGTATGCCAATCTCAAGTTCAGCAGCACCTCCAACGTAGTGATTACTCTTCCTTTCACCAAAGAAGCACTAAAACCCCTGATCAGCACCAACAAAAAAACCATCACCATCAAGATGATCCAGGAATTTGTGGCCAAAAAGTTCAACCTCTCGCCCAATCAGCTCAAATCCAAAAACAACTCCAAAAAGATCGCCGTCCCGCGCCAGATTGCCATGTATCTATCCAAAAAGTATACCGATCATTCCCTTTCGCACATCGGTAAATCGTTTGGGGGGAAACACCATTCCACCGTTCTTCATTCAATCAACAAAATTAAAACCATGCTTGTGAAAAAAAACGATGAACTTGCGGAAAACATTAAAAGTTATGTGAAATATTTTGATAATTAGGGTTTTCCACTTTTTTTGTTTTTTTTCCACATTTTTTTCTTCAACTTTTTCTCTGTATATCCGGCTTAAAACGCCATTTTTTCACTTTTTCACAGCCTTTATATTTTAATTATTTATGTATTATGATAGTATATTTTATATCTTTTTAAATAAGGTGATGGCATGGAAATAATTGTGGATAAGGAAGAATTCAGTAAGGAACTTAAATACTTTCAGGGAATATTCGAGAAGAAATCACTGATAGATATTCTGCAAAATATCAAATTCACCGCTTTTGAAAATAATTTGATCGAATTGGTGGCCACAGACCTTGAGATTGGCCTGGTCTCCAATTTCAAATCAGAAGTGGTGACACCCGGTTCCTTTACCCTGAACGGCGTCGACATCTACAACATCATTTCCCGTATGCCGGAGGGGAACATCCGGATCTCGGATAACAACGACCTTCAGGTTTTTATTACCGACAAGAACAACCGCTGTCGTTTCAAACTCTCCGGCATGGAATCATCCGATTATCCCCAACTCCCCATTTCCGATTTCTCCAACCATATTGATATCGATAGTGACCAGTTTAAAGATATGATCGACAAATGTTACTACGTTCTGGCTCCCGAACTCAAATACAATGTGGGGGGAGCCATGCTACAGTTCCTTCAGGACAAGATTGAGTTGATATCTACGGATAGTCACCGGTTATCCTATACGGCCTCGGCCAATACCCATCAGAATGAATCTTTTAATGAAAAGGTATTTATCCTATCGAGGAAAACCCTTGTGGAAATTTTGAAAATCGCCGAATCAGACATGATCCGCTTTACCTTTGATAAGAATAACCTGTATTTCAAGGTTGGGAACCGCATTTTATCTTCACGTATGATTGACCAGAAATATCCGGATTACAAGAATGTAATTCCCCGTGATATCAAACATTCAGCGGTCATTGACCGGGAAGATCTTCTGGAAAGCCTGCGGAGGATTCTGATTTTCAAGATCAGGAACGATGCCGTCTATTTTAAATTCAGCAAGAATAAACTGGTGTTGGAAAGAACCTCTCAAGAGAAGGGTGAAGCCCATGATGAACTGGATATAAAGTACGATGGCAAAGATTTCAAATGCGTTTTTCCTGGCGGTTTTATCATTGATTTTTTAACCCACATCGAGGACGATGCAATTATAGATATCAGCGATGAGTCCGATGCCTATATTTTCAGATCCAAACCCTCCAGGATATCGGAATTTCTCTATGTGGTCATGTCTTTTAATATTTAACCGCCGGCTTTGGTCATCAAGTCTCTCCAGTTAATCTCTTTCCGCAACCATCACCGGTCCGATTTTCTCTTTGATTCCCGCAAAAACCTGATATTCGGCATAAACGGCGCCGGGAAGACGTCGGTCCTGGAGGCCATTTTCCTTTTGGGCTTTGGGAAATCGTTTCTCAATATTAGAAAAGAGGATATGGTTGGCTACCGGTCAGACGGTTTCCTGGTCAAAGGAATGGTGGAATCACAGTGGGGCGGCAATAAGATCGTGTCTTCGTATCTTGGGGGTATCAACCTTTTTTTAAATGATCAGAAGGTAAAGATTTCCCAGCTCAACCGGTATTTCTTTCCCGTCATTTTTACATCAGCCGATTATTCAAAATATCTGGAAAGAAAGGCCTATAAGAGAAAGCTTTTCAACCGGTTCATATTTGGCTTTGAGGACCTTTACATACAGCGCCTTTTGGATTATAATAAAACAGTAAAAAAAAAGAATATTCTTTTAAAAAGAACGATAGAAAGCGCAGAGTTAAAAAGCTGGAATCAGGTACTGGCAGACAGTTCTATAAATCTTGTGGAAACAAGGATGGCCTTTGTCGAGCAGTTAAATAAATACGTGGAAAAGATCAATCCCCAACTAAAAATCAGGTACCATCCATCCTTGTCTGTGACGGGGGGGATTTCCCGGGAACGGTTTTTGCGTCAGCTTTCCACCTTCGCCCCGCGGGAGAAAAAATACCAACGATGTTTGATCGGACCTCACCTGGATAATTATCAGATGGAATACGGGGGGAAGGATTTACAGTATTGTTCTTCCGGTGAAAAGAAATTGTACCTGCTGATGATTTTTGTGGCCATGCTTAATTATTACCGGGAACACAGGGGGGAATACCCGGTATTTTTAATTGATGATTTCAACAGTGCGATCGATGACCGGGGGCTGGATTTTCTTTTTTCCATTCTTCCCCCTTTACAGATAATCGCCACTTCCATCCATGACCATTCCGCATTTGACCATGTTACCGAATTGTCGAAGGAGAATTAACCTGTGAAAGCCAAACAAGATCTTTCTTCACAATACTCAGCAAAATCCATTGAAGTGCTGGATGGACTGGAAGCTGTTCGCATGCGCCCCGCAATGTACATCGGCAGCACTGGAATTTCCGGTCTCCATCACCTGATATTCGAGGTAGTGGACAATTCCATCGACGAAGCCATGGCGGGTTTTTGTACTCGCATCCAGGTGGTCATCCACTTTGACAGTTCGGTGACCATTGAAGATGATGGTCGTGGTATTCCGGTGGAGATGCATGAAACCGAAAAAAAACCGGCCGCTGAGGTGGTGATGACCACTTTGCATGCCGGGGGTAAATTCAACAATTCGGTTTACAAGGTATCCGGTGGACTCCATGGAGTGGGAGTGTCGGTGGTCAATGCCCTTTCGGAGCGTTTGGAAATGGAAATCAAGCGGGACGGCGCCGTATATTTCCAAAAATACAAAACCGGTCAACCGGTTTCCAAATTCAAGAGGTTGGGAAAATCCTCCCGACATGGTACCAAAATCACTTTTTGGCCGGACGAGGAAATTTTCGAAGAAACCGAGTTCAAATATGAAATTATTGCCAAAAGATTGAAACAACTCGCCTTTCTGAATCCCGGGGTCAAAATCACCCTCGCGGATGAACGGCAGGAAGACAAAAATGACATCTTCTGTTACAAGGGCGGCATCGCCGATTACATCAGAAGTATAGTGGGAGAAAGGGAGAAGATAAATAAAAAGCCCATCTATTTGAAGGACAGCATCGAGGATCTGGAGGTTGAGGTCTGTTTCCAGTACATCAACTCTTACAATGAAAATATTTATTCTTTTGTCAACAACATTCATACGGTGGAAGGGGGGACGCATCTCACCGGTTTCAAGGGCGCACTGACTCGAACGATCAACAGTTTTGCCAAAGCCAACGATCTGATTAAAAAAGATTTCAAGGATACCTTCTCCGGTGAGGATGTTCGGGAAGGATTAAATGCGGTGATTTCAGTCAAATGCAAAAACCCTCAATTTGAAGGTCAGACCAAAGCCAAACTGGGCAATTCCGAAATCAAAGGCCTGGTGGAATCTTTTGTCAACGAAAAGTTGACCGATTATTTTGAGGAAAATGTATCCGTTGCCCGGGCGATTGTCAACAAGGCCTATTTTGCGGCCAAGGCCCGGCTGGCTTCCCGGAAGGCCAAGGAACTGGTGCGCAAGACCAGCCTCCTGGAAAGCACCAGCCTGCCGGGTAAACTGGCCGACTGCCAGTCCAAGGATCCTGCGGAAAGTGAAATATTTATCGTTGAGGGCGATTCTGCGGGTGGTTCCGCGAAACAGGGGCGGGATCGCAGATACCAGGCGATTTTACCGTTGCGGGGTAAGATTCTGAACGTCCACCGCACTTCAATTGCCAAAATGCTGGAAAATAACGAGATCAAAACCCTGATATCCGCCCTCGGGGTGGGGATTTCCAAGGAAAATTTCGATATCGAGAAATTGAGGTATCACAAGGTTATCATCATGACAGATGCCGATGTGGACGGTTCCCATATCCGAACGCTGTTGATGACTTTTTTCTTCAAACATATGCGCGAATTGATCGAACGAGGGCATGTATATCTGGCTCAGCCGCCCTTGTTCATGGTTCGGTACCGGAAAAATAAATACTATCTCAAGAACGAAAAGGAATTTGAGAAATTCCTCTTTGACCGGATCAAGTCCGATGTGGTCTTGAAAACCTCTCGTGATGAGTATGAAAAAGGGGATTTAATCCGATACCTTCGGTACATCTACCGGAAGAAAGAGTTGATCCGAAAAATTGTACGGCGGGGCATTCCCGAGGAATTAATCTTGAGTCTGATTGAACTGGTCACCGATGAAGATACATTCCGTGACCAGAAAAGGACCGAACAGGTCGCCGGCCGGTTGCGGGAACTTTCCTGCTGTGTCAGCGCCGATATCGATTTTGATGAAGAACACTCCCTTTACGGGATCCTTCTGGAGTACGATTTCGAAGGGATCAAACGGACGATCAATATCAACTGGGATTATTTAACCGGCCCGCTGTTCGCCCAGGTCAACGAATTTCACGAAAAACTCCGCAAATTTCCACCCCCGCCCTACCGGGTTATCTTCAAAGAAGAAGAAACGGTGGTTCAGGATGGCAACGAACTGGTTGACATGATTATCAACAAGATCAAGTCGAATCTGAAGATCCAGCGGTACAAGGGTTTGGGAGAGATGAATCCCGACCAGCTGTGGGAGACCACCCTGGACAAGGACAGCCGGTCTCTTTTACAGGTGGATATCAACGATGTGGCCACCAGTGAAATGCTTTTTGATACGCTGATGGGCAGCGAATCTCAGAAGAGAAAGGATTTTATTCTGAAGAATGCGCTGTATGTGAAAAATCTGGACATCTAAGGTACCAAAATGAGCAACGATGAAAGCAAGAGGGGAAAGATCGACGGCGTCACTATTGAAGATGAGATGCGTACATCTTATCTTGATTATTCCATGAGCGTAATCATCGGGAGGGCCATTCCCGATATAAGAGATGGTTTGAAGCCCGTCCATCGTCGAACCCTGTACTCCCTTTTCAAAACCGGGACTTTCTACAACCAGCCTTTCAAAAAATCAGCCCGCATCGTCGGAGATGTGATCGGTAAATACCATCCCCACGGGGATGCTGCGGTGTACGATACCCTAGTTCGCATGGCCCAGGATTTTGCTCTGCGCTATACGCTGGTGCAAGGTCAGGGAAATTTCGGCTCGGTAGACGGCGATCCGCCTGCCGCCATGCGGTATACCGAAGTCAGAATGCAGCGGATTACCAATGAGCTTTTGAACGATATCGACAAGGAAACCGTCGATTTTCTGCCCAATTATGACGGAACCCTGACCGAACCTGAGATTTTCCCCGCCGGTCTTCCCCTTTTGATGCTCAACGGCAGTTCTGGAATCGCGGTGGGAATGGCGACATCGATCCCGCCTCACAACCTGGTCGAGATCGCCGATGCCTTCAATTATTTTGTAGATAACCAATGTGATTCCGTTGAAGAACTGATGCAGTTTATCAAGGGGCCGGATTTTCCCACCGGGGGATTTGTTTTTGGGCGCCAGTCCTTGATGGATGCCTATAAAACGGGAAAAGGATCGGTGATGGTGCGGGCCAAAGCCACCGTGGAAACAGATAACAAATCAAAACAGAAAATCGTGATCACCGAGATTCCTTATCAAACCAACAAGGCAAAGGTATTGGAGAAAATCGGCGAGCTGGTCCGTCGTAAAAAACTCACTTCCATCTCGGATCTCCGGGATGAGTCGGACCGGGACGGAATGCGGGTGGTAATCGAATTGAAGAGAGGAGAAATACCCGAAGTTACCCTTAACAAGCTTTACAAGAATACCCAGCTGCAGACCTCCTTTTCTATTATCCTGTTGGCAATCGTCAATAATACCCCGAGGCAATTCAATCTGGTCGATTATTTTCGTTACTTTCTGGGGCATCGCAAGGAGGTGGTCCGGCGCCGATCCCGTTTTGAACTGAAGAAGGCGGAACACAGGGCCCATATAATTGAGGGCCTGAAAATCGCTTTGAATAAAATTGATCTGGTGATCAAAATCATTAAAGCATCCAAAAACCGCCTGGATGCCAAGGAGAACCTCCTGAAACAGCTGCCATTGACGGAAATTCAGACGGAAGCAATTCTGGAGATGAAACTGTACCGCCTGACCAATCTGGAGATCAACAAGCTTGAAGAGGAATACATCGAACTGCTGAAAACCATTAACTATCTCAAGGATCTGCTGTCCAGCGAGAAACTTCTTCTCAATGTGATTAAACAGGAAGTGTTGGAATTGAAGGAGAAGTACGGAGATGTTCGACAGACTACCATCATCGATCAGGAACTCGCGGAGATCAATACCGAGGATTTGATCAAGGATGAAGATTTTGTAATTCTGATTACCAAACGGGGATATATCAAAAGAACCACCCTCAGTTCTTACAAGAATCAGGGGCGGGGGACGGTGGGAAAAACCGGATTCGGTTTGAAGGAAGAGGACATTGTTTCCCGGGTTTTTGTAGCCTCTTCCCATGATTATCTGCTGGCCTTTACCCGGAAGGGGATGGTATTCTGGAAAAAGGTATACGATATTCCCGAAGGCTCCTTTCACAGCCGGGGAAAACACCTCAACAGCCTGATCGGGATTTCTGAGCAGGAAAAAATCTGCTCGGTAATCAATGTCAAAGAGTTTTCGCCTGACAAGTATATCATGCTGCTCTCCAAGAAGGGGTACATTAAAAAATCCTCATTAATGGATTTCTCCCGTCCCCGGATCAATGGAATCATCGCGGCTTCCGTGGATAAGGATGATTACCTGCTGGAGGCTCAGATCACCGGGGGCAGCAATGAAATTATTCTGGGCACCAGTATGGGAAAGGCCATCAAGTTTCATGAACGCGATGTCCGGGTAATGGGTCGCAATGCCCGGGGCGTGAAGGCCATCTCCCTGAGTGTCGATGATTACCTCATCGGAGCGGATATCATCGATGAAAAAAGCCGTTATATCCTGACGGTTACCGAGAACGGAATCGGCAAGAAGTCCGACCTTGATCTGTACCGAATTCAGAACCGGGGTGGAAAAGGTCTGATCAATATTCGAATAAACAACCGGCTTGGCCGGGTGATCGGACTGGTCACTTTGCCGGAGCGGGGCAGTATTATTCTGTCCACGGCCCAGGGGAAACTGATCAAACAGGATGCGGAAAAAATCAGGGCCCAGGGACGGGCGACCCAGGGGGTCATCGTGGTCAACCTGAAACCGGGGGATAAACTGGTATCACTGGAGAAGATCAGTTCCGAGGATGAATAATTCCGGCAGGTGATTACCTGCTTTCGTACCAATGTTTATACCGATCAAGGATTACAATCCCACCCGGCGGTTCTGTTTTGTGACCCTCGCGATTATTGTGATCAACATCCTGGTGTTTTTATTTCAGTCCTTCTATTTTCCTGCCCCGACCGGTCAGCAGGGGATCATCTCTCCCCTGACCTATCATATTTATTCCCGGGGTATGATCCCGCGGGAGATCACCAGCGGCAAGCCGGTGTTCATCCGTTTCCCGGTAGCGGTCAAAGATGCCTTTGGAAACCGGGTAGGGGTCAGAGAATATGTTCTAAAACGAGAGGTAAATCCCTTTTTATCTATTTTTAATTCCCTCTTCATGCATGGATCACTCCTGCACCTGTTGGGCAACATGCTTTTTTTATGGATCTTTGGTAACAACATTGAAGACCGGCTGGGCCCCCTGATTTTCCTGCTGTTCTACCTGGTCTGTGGCGCCGGGGCGGCCCTGATTCATCTTCTTTTCAACTGGAATTCCCAGATTCCCGTAATCGGTGCCAGTGGGGCGGTATCCGGAGTGATGGGCGCCTATTTGATTCTTTTTCCCCGGGCACAGGTCAAGACCCTGGTGTTCATTTTTTTCTTCATCACTTTCGTGGATATACCGGCGGGGGTGTTTCTGGTGGTCTGGTTCATTTTCCAACTGATCAATATCGGCAGCGCATCCCATATTGCCTGGTTTGCCCATGTGGGGGGATTTTTGTTGGGAGCGTTTTTAATCCGGCAAATTATCAAAAAAACCCCTCCTATCACTGAAATTATTGAATAAAGGGCCCATGTTACTGGAAATCAAGGGACTGCAGGTCGGGTATCGGCAACACGTTGTACTGACGGACATCAACCTCCGAATACCGGAAAATGTCATCTGCACGCTGATCGGACAGTCCGGTTCCGGGAAATCCATCCTGGCCCGGGCCATATCATCTCTCCTGCCAAACGGCTTCAGGGTGCTGCGAGGAGAATTTCGGTTCAGGAATCAACTTTTGCCCTGGGCTGAGTTGCCGGGTTTCCGAGGAAAACAGATCTTTTACATCCCCCAAAATGCCGAGGCTTCCCTGGATCCGGTGAGTAAAATCAAGATCCAGTTGGAAGAAGTGAGAAAAGCCGGCCCCGCCTATAAAGAGTATTTGGGAGTACTGGGCTATCTTGGATTCAAAGATCCGGATCGGATATTGAATGCCTATCCCTTTGAGTTGAGTGGTGGAGAAAACCAACGGGTGATTCTGGCTCTTGCCCTGATAAAAAAGCCTGAATTATTGATTCTGGATGAACCGACCACCGGCCTTGATCCGGCACTCAGGGCCGTGGTAGTCAAGCTCCTGAGAAAAGTGCAACGTGACTATCAGCTGACGATTCTGTTGATCACCCACCGGTTGAAGATGGTTTTTGATCTATCTGATCTGACTTATGTCATTGCCGGGGGAAAGATCGTTGACTGGGGAGATAAAAGCCGGGTCTTCGAGCATCCCCGTCATCCCTTCACTCGCCGTATCCGTGATGAACTTGACCGGCTGTCTGACGATCGGATATAGCCAGTACCGAAAGCTATTTTAGGGGGAGTATTTCGGGGTGGTTCAGTGGTCGGGTTTCTTCATCAAATCGTTTTCCCGCCGGCGGATGAGGGTCAGTATATCCCTGCGGGTCCGGCATCCCCTGAGCCGGATAAGAAATTCTTCTGTATTGGCGATTCGGGCGATCTGCTGCAGGGTTTTTAAATGCTTGTCAACATGTCTTTCGTTGCTGACGATTTTGAAAACCAGATAGATCGGTTGGCGATCGGGTGCTTCAAATTCCATCCCTTCTTTAATATATGAGATCAGGACATCGAATTTTTTGAATTTGTCGGAGTAGATGTGGGGAGTGGCCACTCCGTTCCCAATCGCTGTGCTCTGCAGGTTTTCCCGTTTTACAAACAACCGCCGGATGAAAATGATGTCTTTCAACTCGATGATTCTCTTTTTGGTAAATTCTTCTACAACCTTTTCATAGAATTCAGATTTATCCTGAAAAGACCGGTAGAGGAAAATGTTTTCGATTTTCAGGTGATCACTGATCCTCATCTTGTCTCCTTGGATACTGCGGATTGGTAAAAATTATTATAACGCAATTAAAAAATAAAAGTAAATTTTTTCCTTAAATCAGGTGCCTATTGAATTTGATTTTCTGTTTTGTTTTCTATATAAATATGACCGGAGGTTAATCATGAAGAAAACTATGAAGTTTGTGTTAATCGTTTTCGTTTCGTTACTGGTTTCCACCTCGGTTTATGCCAATGGATTGAATCTGAACAGCAACGGGAGCAAGGCCCTGGCCATGGGAGGGGCTTTTGTGGGACTGGCGGACGATTTCAGCGCGGTATACTGGAATCCGGCCGGTCTGACCCAGATGAAGACCACCAGCCTGGGAGTCTACCTGACCGATGTCATCCCCAAAGGGACATATCAGTTTGACCTTGCCAACGTCGATGCCACCACGGAATCCAATCACTATATTTCGGGCAGCCTGGGGTTTTATACCCCCCTGTCTGACAAGCTGGTGGCTGGTATATATGCGTACATACCCTCCGGAATCGGAGCGGAGTGGAATGGTGCCGATCTGCTGCCCCTGGCAGGCGGATTCAATTACAAATGGAAGTCTTTTTTTGCCATTGCCACGATATCCCCCGCCATCGCCTATCAGATCAACGATATGTTCTCGGTGGGCGGTGCCATCAACCTGAGTTACGGGATGCTTAATCTCAAACAGCCCGGCGCCGGCCAGTACGAGGAAGAACTGACCGGTCTGGCTTTTGGCGCTACCCTGGGGGTAATGGCCAGGCCCATCGATAACCTGAGTGTGGGGCTGACCTTGAAAACTCCCACCAAAGCCACTTTGAGCGGTGATGCCGTCATGTCGGGTGCCGGAATGCTGGGACTGGGCCTCAATACTACCCAGTCCGCTGAACGGGAAGCCACTGTTCCCATGTGGGTGGGATTCGGAATTGCCTACCAGCCTTTGGAGAAATTAACCGTTACCGCCGACTTGCAGTATGCCAACTGGGGATCCCTTGATGAAATTCCGGTGGATTACGACAATGATGTCTGGGATGCTGTTTTCGGAACCGAATCCAATATTGAGTTGAAGTGGGAAGACGCCATCCAGCTTCGATTCGGTTTGCAGTACCAGATTTCACCCTGCCTGGCCGCCCGTGCCGGTTATTACTATGATCCGGGGCCGGCTCCCAAGGAAACCATGAATATCCTGCTGCCCCAGTTCACCTATAATTGGCTGACCTTCGGCGTCGGCTGGAAGGGCAAAAACATCAATCTGGATGTTGGATTGGAGTACGGAATGGGTCAGGATGTGACCGTGGGGCTGACCGAGGGGATGATGCCGGGTGTTCACGGCATGAATATCATCGTTCCCAATGTGTCACTGACTTATTTTCTGGATAACCGGCAGTAAAAGTACCCGATAACCATTTCCGGCCTGCGGCCGGTTCGTTGAAGAACCGACCGCAGGCCCTCCCTTTCCCGATGTGCTCATTCTCTGGAGGGTGAAAATTTTTTCAAATCTTCAGACTCAGGGCCCGTTTAATAAGGTCGATCTGGAGGGGGCTTCCATGAATCAGTTCCCCATCGCATTCCAGGTACCGGTTGTCATTTTTTAGAAAAGAGATCCTTCGTACCCGGTGGCAGCTGACGGTTGGATGTTTTTGAATGGACCCGGTATACAGCCGGTAGGAATTGCAGATGATCCGGGGCCTGGACATCTCCCTTATCAGGACCAGATCGAAAAACCCGTCATCTATATTCGCCTGGGGCGCAATCTGCATCCCCCCACCGAAACATTTTCCGTTGGCGATGGCGCCGATGACAAATTTTCCTTCCATTATTTGGCTCTCGTCAATTTTTATTTTGATATACTTGCTGGAGAACTTTTTCAATACCGATAGCAGCGCCCGATAATATGCCAGTGAATTGCGCTTACCGGGAGCCACCTGGTTAAGATGATGAACCACATCGGCCCCCATCCCGAAATCGGCTACGTTGATGAAATAGCGAAAACGGATCTTTTCCCGGGCATCCCGGTAGGTAATTCTGCCGATATCAATCAGGCGGTGGGGTGAGCTTTGGAGGCCGGAAAGGGAAAGCTTAATATCCCGGGGAACCTTGAAAAGCCGGTTGAAATCCGATCCCGTCCCTGAGGGTAGAAATCCAAGGGATGCCCGTTCATTGATGATGGTTTGCCTCTCCGGGCAGAAAAAACCATTCAGTATTTCATTAAGAGTCCCGTCTCCCCCCACTCCCACGATCAGATCGTACCCCCGTTTGATCAGATCCCGGGTAATTTCCCGCGCCTGAAGGGGTTTTTCAGTGAGGATGTATTTGTATTCATTGAAGTAGTTGCGTACCAGGGCCCTGATCAGCTGCCATCGCCGGGCCGTGCGGCCCCCGGCGGAAACGGGATTGACAATGAAATGGACTTTGCTCACTGCGGGTATTATAACAGAGACAGCCAAGAATCGTCAGGTTTTTCGTCTAACGGCCTTCTCATTGCTACACTTTCTGGAATTTTTCCCGCCAGAGATTGAAGAGGATGAGGGACCATAACCGGTGAGAGTGATTTTGGCGGTTCTGCAGATGCTCCCGGATCATGTGTTGAATCCGCGGGGAGTGAAAATATCCAAGATCTTTGATGCGGGCCGGGGAAAGATACTCCATCATAAGGTCTTTCAAGTCGGTTTTCAGCCAGTTCTTGATGGGAATGGAAAATCCTTCCTTCCGCCGATGGATAATCTGTGGCGGAAGGGTATCCTTCATCGCTTCTTTAAAAAACCACTTGGTGGTGTGGCCCCGTACCTTGTAATCGGGAGGGAGGGAGAAGGCAAATTCCACCAACCGGTGATCCAGCAGGGGAACCCGGGCCTCCAGTGAATTTGCCATGCTGGTGCGATCGACTTTTACCAGGATGTTATCGGCCAGGTAGGTTTTCAGGTCCAGATAAAGGTCCTGATTAATTCCGGGAAAATGGGATGCCCGATGGAAATGTTTATCAAAGGGATTCCGCTGGTTCAGGGGGTCAAGGAAACATTCCTGAAGGAAGGCCGGGGAGTACAATTTTTTTTTGTCCCGGGAAGTCAAAAAGAGCATCCAGCGGAAATGACGCAGGCTGCAGGGGTGGTTCAATCCTTCACTGAAGCGTTTGATCCGGTTCACCCATCCCTTTTTTTTCCGGGAGGGAGGAAAAAGGTGGGTAAAGCGGGCCATGAGCGGATGGAATGGACGGAAAGGGGCAACATCCAGTATCCGGGAGATCTTCTGGGCGATGTAATGTTCATATCCACCGAAGATTTCATCACCGCCGTCGCCTGAGAGAACGACCGTGACCTGTTCCCGGGCGGTTCGGGATACCAGGTAGGTGGGAAAATTGGAGAAGTCTCCCAGGGGTTCATCGAAATATTCCGCCAGCTGCATCACCAGATGGTTGATGTCGGGTTTGAGTTCCCGGATGGTATGCTGGGTACCGAGAAGATCGGCTACCATGTTTGAATAGGTCAATTCGCTGTAGGATTTTTCCTCAAATCCGATGGAAAATGTTTTGATCTTTTTCGGGGACTGGTGGCACATCTGGGATACAATTGTGCTGGAGTCGATCCCTCCTGATAAAAAAGCTCCCAGGGGAACATCAGAGATCATCCGACGGGTAACAGCATCCCGTAACAGGTGCCGGAATTCATCCTGCAGTCGGGTCAGATTGCCGGTCCGGGTGCCGGGCCTGACGTCCCAATACTCCTCTGTCCGGATCTGCCGGTCTTTGTATATTAACAGGTGACCTGCGGGCAGTTTAAAAATCCCCTTGAACAGCGAAAAAGGAGCGGGGATATATTCCAGGGTCAAAAAATAATCCAGGGCGACAGGGTCGATTTCCCGGGGGATCCCGGGATATTGAAGGATGGATTTTATCTCAGAGGCAAAAACAAGACTTTTATGGTCGGGGTGGAGGTAATAATAGAGAGGTTTGATTCCCAGCCGATCCCGGGCCAAAACCAGGCTTCGGGTTTTTTCATCGTAGATTCCCAGCGCAAACATCCCGTTGAGCCGGTGTACAAAATCCTTACCGTACGCCTGGTAGAGGTTGATCACCACCTCGGTATCCGAAGCGGTCCTGAATCTCATTCCGCGGGCGGAAAGTTGCTGTTTTAATTCCCGGTAATTATAGATTTCACCGTTAAAGGTGATCGTGGCAGTCCGGGATTCGGAGGATTGGGGCTGGTGACCGGTTACCAGGTCGATAATACTCAACCGTCGGGCAGACAATCCCACCGGACCTTTTAGGAAATACCCCTCGTCATCTGGCCCCCGGTGGATGATCTGGTCATTCATCCTTTTCAGGGTACGGCGATCGGCGGGCCCCCGCGTATTATAGAAACCACAGATCCCGCACATTTTCAGTCGGTTACCTCGCAGATCACATAGACCCCGTGGTGATCTGCGCTGGTATTGTCCCCGGTGTTCATCAGCGGGATGTAACTGCCACGGGATCTGATCTTGAGCAAATAAAGCCAGGTGTGATCGATGAACAGCCCCGGGGGATCATGAAAGGTCAGGGTGGTGATCTGACCCGGTTTCAAAATAATCGTCCGGCTCTGGTCTTCTACGACTACACGGACCTTGTTTTTCTTTGGGATATTGCAGATGGTAACCCGAATTGTCGGTGCCTTTTGGCGAGACCGAAGGAAAAAATCGGTTCGCCGGTCCCCCAGCGTTCTGAATCCCCGGGCAAATCCGTTTTTATCATATTCTCGGATCTTGAAAAAGTGATTGTTCAAAAAGTAAAGCTGGTATTTCCGGGAACCAGCCTTGAAATGGGTGCCGAAGGCGGCGCTGTTCTCGTTGGTGGGGAGGGCCCGGTACTGGGTTTTTTCCACGGGAAACAGGTTGATGGGGAAAGACAATCCGGACCAGCGGGCGACCTTGGTGAATCGGTAGCTGTTGACCAACGGCCCGGTTAACATAAAAATGGACACCAGCGGGATAATCCACAGGTAACGGAGATTTCGTTTTTGAAATCCCAGAAAGAAGAAGAAGGGAAGAAGGGATAAAAAATAGCGGTTTCCCACCGACCCGCTTCCTCCGAAGTAATTGTTGGGGGTGATGATCAGATAAAACAGAATGCCGGCGATGATGGAAAGCAGCATCAGGTAATCCTCCCTGGTCTTTTCCTGGAACCAGAAGAAAGCCAGTAAAAAAAAGGCGGGGAAGAAATAGATAAAAAATCCGGTAAATTTCCCGAATAAAAAATAGAAAAGGTTGAGTATGAAAATCTCTGGATTGAAAGACTGCCGTTCAAAATAATCGTCGGCCGACATGGTGATTCGGCTGTCTTCAAAGGTGTAGCTGCCGGTTTCAAAGGGGAAACGGTCATAAAAGGTTTTGCGGTTTCCCCCCTGGTAGTTGAACTCGCCGGTATGAATTTTGTTGATGAAAAAGAGTCCTGCGGTAATCAGTATGGATATGGCCGAAAAAAGGAGGAATTTTTTCCATTGCCGCCGGAGCAAAAAGATCAAATAGAAGACGGCAATGGGGAAAAAGTTGCTTGGCTTGGAGAAAACGGCAAGGCTGAATAGCACCGGTGCAAGGTAGACAAGGCCCCGGTGGTTCGAAAAACGGTAGAAAACGAGGAAAAGACCGGTAAAAATAATAAAACAGTTGAATATTTCCGGGGTGGCCCACCACAGGTAGATGGGCATGATGCTGGCCAAAAAAAAGATCAGGGCCAGCCGGAAGGATGGGAGCTGAGGGTAATGCTGGCAGAGGAGCCGGTATGCCAGTAACAGCAGAACGGCCAGCATCAGTCCGTTGAATAAAAAAAGCCCCTGGGGGCCGAAAAGCAAGAGAAAGGGAGCGGCGAATAACGGGTAGGCGAAGGACTTGGCGTAATAAAGTCTGTCTTTACTGGTTTTTTTCAGAAACAATCCCTGCGGACCGGCGGTCTCGGGGATCATCTTGCGAATCCGATGGATATCTTTCTTGGTGTATTCCAGATCAAAGTCAAAGGCGATGCTCTGGGTGATGGCAAAGTAGGTAGCTTCATCGGAATGGTATCCCCTCTTCAGGTGGGTGAAGGAGAAGGCGACGACAAATACCAGAAAGCAGATGAAGAAGTATCGATGGGAAGGTTTCATTTATTGCAGCTCGCCCCAGTTGGGTCCTTTTGCAGTATCCACCAGTAGGGGAACATTCAGGGTTACGGTCTCTTCCATCCCCTTTTTGACGACGGCGAAAAGAGCGTTTTCCTCTCCGGTCGGGTATTCGAAGATCAACTCGTCGTGGACCTGCAGGATGAGTTTTGTCTTCCAGCCATGGATGGCATTGTGAATTTCAATCATGGCCTTTTTGATGATGTCGGCGGCGCTGCCCTGGATGATGGTGTTGACTGCGATCCGTTTCCCGTTCTCCCTGACCGTCTTGTTGTCGCTGCGAATTTCCGGCACCTCTCGACGGCGCCCCAAAAGGGTTTGGACATATCCTTTGGCCTGGGTTTCTTCGCAGGTCCGGTCAATAAAATCCTTGACCCTGGAATAAGTATCGAAATAATGATCGATGAACTCCTTGGCCTCCTGGAATGATATGCCCAGCTGGCGGGAGAGGGAGTAGGGCCCGCTTCCGTAGATAATGGAAAAATTAATGATTTTGGCTCTCTTCCTTCTTTCGGCCGGGGACAGCTTCGTATGATCCCCAAAGACGATGTCGGCGGTATGTTGATGGATATCCCGGTTTTCCTGAAAAGCCTCGATCAGGCGGGGATCGCGGGAAAAATGGGCCAAAACCCGCAGTTCGATCTGGGAATAGTCGGCCGAAAACAGTTTCCGATCTTTGCCGGCGACGAAACATTGCCGTATATTTATTCCGTGGAAGGTTTCAACCGGAATATTCTGGAGATTCGGGTGAGAAGAGGACAACCTGCCGGTGGCGGTAATCGTCTGATTGAATTGGGTGTGAATCCGCTGGTGGGCGTCTTTCATTTTCTGGAGAGGAATCAGGTAGGTGGACAACAATTTTTTAAACCGCCGGTAGAGCAATATCTGGTTGACCACCTGGTATTCGGCCAGGTCCTGCAGGGTCCGATTGTCGGTGGCGTAAGAACCGGTTTTCTGGGTCTTTTTAAGAACCGGAAGCTGCATTTTTTCGAACAGCAGTTCTCCAACCTGTTGGGAGGAATTGATATTGAACGGATACCCGGCCTGAACCCAGATCTCCTTTTCAACATCCTGAATGCGTTTTTCCACCTTTGATCGCGCGTTTTCGACCGCTTTGCTGTCCACCCCGATTCCGGTGAATTCCATATTCAGAAGAACCGGTATCAGGGGCGTTTCCAGATCCGTGTAGAGGGAGAGGAGATTTTTTTCTTTTAATATTTTTTGAAAACGGTCCTTCAGCCGTAACGTCAGGTGGGAATCGTCAATACAATAACGACTGACGGTTTCCAGGTCCAGTTTGTCAAACTCTGCCTCTTTTTGATCCGGATCGGACAGTTCTTCATAGGCGGTCTGACGGTAATTCAGCAGTTCGAGGGTCAGACTTTTCAACTTGTGATTTTGTCTTTTGGGGTTGATCAGATAGGACATGATCATGGTGTCATGGATTTGACCTTCAACCGGAATCCCCTGGAATTTGAGGAAAAGAAGGTCGAATTTGAGGTTGTGGCCAACCTTGTCGATTTGGGGATCGGCAAAGACCCCGGACAGAATGTCCTTGAAATCCTGGAAGGTAAAATCGATGGTGGGGCCGTCTTTTGGGTATACAAAGGGAAGATAATATCCTTCCGCAGGAAACGATATGGAGAGCCCCGCGATCCGGTGCCGGTTGAACTCAAGCCCGTCGGTTTCCAGATCCAGGGCAAAGAACCGGTGCTCCAGGATTTTTTCTTTCAGAGCCGAAAGTTCCTGAACGCGGGTCACCAGGTGATACCGGATTCCCAGATTCTGGTCTTCCCGGGGAATCTCATTTTTGAACCTCTGTAAAAACCGGTTGAAAGAGTACCGGGTAAAAAAGTCGCTGAGACGGTCATCAAAGCGATTATGGAAAGGCCCCACCTTCAGTTTGCGAGGGTCAATTCCGGGAGTGTGGTTCAGATCGATGAGTTTTCGCGATAACTGCAGGTGGTCCAGATTTTCGGCGATCTTTTTTCTTAAGCTGGGAGTCAGCTTGGTAAGCTGGGCCAGGATCCCCTCGAGGGAACCGTATTCCTGAAGCAATCTGGTGGCGCTTTTCGGACCGATCCCCTTGACTCCGGGGATGTTATCCGAGTTGTCGCCCACCAGAGACAGATAGTCGATGACTTTTTCCGGGGGCAGTCCGAACTTATCCCGGATTCCTTCCATATCCAGGATTTGATTGTATTTGGGATGGTAAAGGGCGATGTTACCGCCCACCAGCTGGAAAAGATCTTTGTCCGCGCTGAAAATAACCGCTTTTTGTTGATCCTGTTCCCGCCGGGCGATCTGGGCGATAATGTCATCGGCTTCAAACCCCGGTACCCGGATCATATGGATCCCCCGGATTTTCAGGTACTCAAAAATGGGATCCAACTGCTGGAGCAATTCCTGGGGGGGCTCATCTCTACCGGCCTTGTAGGCCGGATACAGTTCATGGCGGAAGGTTTTTTCCCGGGAATCAAAGGCGACGGCCAGCTGTGCCGGGTTCAGTTCCTTGATCAGCCCTTCTACCTTATTGATAAATCCGTAAAGGGCGCCGGTATGGGATCCCTTGAACGTCCGCATGTTGATATGGGCGTAAAAGGAACTGAAAACCAGGTACATCCCATCGATCAGCAGAACCATCACTTGTTCTGAGCAGACAGGTAGTTGATGACCATTTCATCCAGGGGCTGGTCATTCACGCTCTGGGTCTCCAAAGAGATCAGATGGAGAAATTTGCCCTTTTTTAATTCATCGATGATCTGGTTGTGCTGGGTTTTCATCATGGAGCGGATCTTTTTTTTCAAATCCTGGCTTTTCAGAAACTGGGTGTAGGAAAGACGTCTGGAAAGAAGGATTTCCCCTTTGTGGTAAACCAGGGTTTCGATGGTGGGGTTGTTGTCGCCCTTGTCCTCGGTCTGAATGTGAAAAATCTCATTACGGTATTTGATATCACTGTTGAAGCCGACGATCATGGTGACATATTATGCTACTTGAAAATAAATGTCAACCTTGCGGCGGTGACCCTGAATGGGGCGATGCCGGCCTTCCTGAGGACGGGTTGCACTTTGGGGGGCACTGTTGTATGATATCACCGCATCCCGGGACGGGATGCCTGGCAGGAAAACCATCATGAAAAAACAAATACTGGATCAGATCCAAAACCGGAAACTCCGTGTCGGTGTGATCGGGTTGGGATATGTGGGGCTGCCACTGGCCATTGAATTCCTGAAACAGGGGTTTTGCGTGACCGGTTTTGATGTCGATCGCGAGAAGGTCACCCAGTTGAATCGGGGAAAAAGCTACATCCGGCATATCCATGACAAATTCAGGCGGGAATGGCGGTCAAAAAAAGACCGGTTCCAGGCCACGGATGATTTTTCCCGGCTGGGGGAATTGGGGGTCATCCTGGTCTGTGTGCCCACCCCCCTGGATGACCACTACAACCCGGATTTGTCCTATGTTATAGATAGCACCCGTCAGATTGCCCGCAACTTGAGGAGAGGCCAGGTGGTGGTGCTGGAAAGCACCACCTACCCGGAAACCACTGAAAAAGAAATGCTGCCGATCCTGGAATCTTCCGGATTGAAGGTCGGAAGCGATTTCTACCTCGGGTATTCTCCGGAACGGGAGGATCCGGGCAACCGTCAGTTCCATACCGGCAATATCCCCAAAGTGGTCAGCGCGGTCACGCCGGAGGGGTGTGAAATCCTTACCGCCTTTTACAACACGATCGTCAAAGCGGTACCGGTTTCTTCCCCCCGCGTCGCAGAGGCCAGTAAGATTCTGGAAAACACCTACCGGGCAGTCAATATTGCGCTGGTCAATGAGTTGAAGATGATTTTTCACCGGATGGGGATCGACATCTGGGAGGTGATCCGGGCCGCCGAAACCAAACCCTTCGGTTTCAGCGCTTTTTACCCGGGGCCGGGGCTGGGAGGTCACTGCATCCCCATCGATCCGTTTTATCTGGCCTGGAAAGCCCGGGAATACGATTATTCCACCCGTTTTATCGAGCTGGCGGGGGAGATCAATACCTTTATGCCCTATTATGTGGTGGAACAGGCTCTCCGCATACTCAGCCGGGAAGGCATCGGAATCAAACAGGCAAGGGTTCTTATCGCCGGGATGGCCTATAAACCCGATATTGATGATTTAAGGGAAAGTCCCGCACTCAAGATCCTGGAATTGCTGATGGAAGAAGGGGGAAAAATCGATTACCTGGATCCGTATATTCCCTCCCTCCCCAAAACCCGGAAATACGATTTTTGTCTGGATTCCCGTAAACTGGAGGAAATCGACGATCGGGAGTACGATCTGATCCTGATTCTCACCGATCACAGGAGAGTGGACTACCACCTGCTGATCACCAAGGGGCGAATCATTATCGACACCCGGAATATTTTGAACAGGCTGGGAATCCGGGGGGAAAATATTTACCAAGCCTGATGTGCATGGCAAAAGAAAAGCTGCTCCTGCATATCTGCTGTGCGCCATGCGCGGTTTTTCCCTTCCGGCAGTTACGGGAATCTTTCCGGGTAACCGGTTTTTTTTACAATCCCAACATCCAGCCATACTCCGAATATCTGTTTCGCCAGAGGGAGGTAACCGGGGTAGCCCGAATAGAGAATTGGGACCTGGTGTTGGGAGATTATGAGAAAGCCCGCTGGGAGAAGGAGATCCGGGGTCTGGAAAGGGAACCGGAGCGGGGGGCGCGGTGCCCGGTTTGTTTTTACATGCGGCTGAGAAAAACCTTTGAATATGCGGCTGCTCATCAGTTTCACCAGGTTGCCACCACCCTCTCCATCAGCCCCCACAAACGCATTGACCAGATCAATACGGAAGGTGAAAAACTGGCCGCGGAATTCGGGATCGGTTTTTTGGGTCGGGATTTTAAAAAGAAGGACGGATACAAAAAAACCCGGGAATTGTCCCGTTTGCTGGGTATCAGGCACCAGAATTACTGCGGATGTATTTATTCACGCCGCTCCGGGGATGAATAGGGTTCTTTTACGATTCGGATATGGCCAAAGGCGGTGACGAGCTGGACCTGATTTCTGCCCCCGTAAACCGATCCCTGTATCCGGCGTTTCCGACCGGCGGTTCCGGAATCTGAGGCGGGACCGGGGTCGATAAATTCGTTGGTGATGGAAAAGTTTTGGTCCAGGGTGTTAAGTCCCCGTATTTCGGCTGAATAGGTCATGGAAAAAAGGGGGGGCAAAATCAGGGTAATATCCCCCGATAAAGAGGTAAGGGATATATCGTTTCGGGTCCAGGTGATGGATTCTCTCATGCGCACGTGGATATCCCCGCCGGAGGATCTCGCCTTGATCCAGCCTTTCAGATGGTTTACCCGAATATCCCCGGGGACGGTTTTGGCGATCAGGAAATTGTGAACGGTGTTGATCACGATGTCTCCCCCGATATTGATGATGTCCGCACCGTTGGAAACAGAGCTCAAATCGATTTTACCGCCGGAATTCCGGATGAAAACCACCTGTTCCCCGGTAAAAACCTCCCGGAAAGTAACATCCCCGCCCTTGGAGTTGACGATGGGATTGCCTTCAAGCTTATGGATGGTGACATCTCCCCCCTGGGTGGAAAGGAGGGCATTGGTTCGGGAATCTTTCAGTCGGATATCTCCCCTGGCCAGTTTGACGTTGACAATTTTATCCCGGTTCTGGATGCCGATCAATTCCACATTGCTGTTTTTGCTCTCGATATCGATGGACCCGGATATATTCTGAACGGTGACCGGTCCTTCGCTGTGGGTGATCGACAGATCGAATTCCCGCGGAATTTTCAAATGCCAGCGCAGGACTTTTTGCTGTCCTTCCGTAATGGTCAGGGCGTAGTCGCCCTTTTCATTCTGATTGAAGAGCATCACGGGTTCATCATGGGAGAATTGTCCCTCCAGGTCACTGTGGATGGATAGTTGAGAATGCCCCGCGAGTTCCACCCGCGCAGGTGAAAATAAAAACAGGTATAGTTTGTGCCGCGGTTGGACCGGGTATTGAGTGGAAATATTGACCGCGCAGATTCCCAGGGTGCAGGCCCACCAGGCCAGCAGCGTCCATTTTTTCATCGATGATGCTCCCTTTTTTAATCCTACCAGATTGAAAATTTTTTTCAATTTCCTGCCTGGCTGTTTTTCAGCAACTGTTTTACCATTTCGGCAATGGCCAGTGCGGCGGTGATACCCGGTGATTCAATTCCGATCAGGTTTACCAACCCCGGGAGGCCGTTCGGGGTTTCCTCCTGGATATAAAAATCCCGGAAAGGATCCCGGGGACCCTGCAGTTTGGGCCGGATGCCGGTTTCGTCGGGGGCCAGTTCTTCCCGGGATACCTCTATATAACGGTTAATGGCCTCATGGAATTCCTCCCGGTAAGACTCGTCAAAGGAGTAATCAAGGGTTCGGGTGTAAAAAAGGTTGGGGCCGAATCGCGTTTCCCCCGCCAGATTGCAGGTCAGGTGGATTCCCAATGACCGGCTGGAGGGCGGCGGCAGCGGGTAAATAAGGTGATTCGCATTGCGGATGCGCGGGGTTTTGTAATACTCCCCTTTTCCCCAGTAGAGGCGCAATCCCAGTTTGTCGGTATCCAGACCCCCCATCCTGGCCACCCGGTCGGAAAACAATCCGGCGGAATTGATGAGCATGCGGGTTTCGATCTTCTCTGTATCGGAGAATGTCACCCGGTATCCACGGGGGGTGCGTTCAATACCGGTCACTTCAGTGTGATAGGCGATCATTCCTCCCTGTTTTTCGATCAGGATTTCGAGGACCTGCATCAATCGGTGGGTGTCCAGAATACCGGCGGAGGGAACAAAAAGTCCCCGGTCACACCTGACCAGCGGGGCCATTTTCGATATGTCTTTGGCGGTATGCAGGCGCAATCCCCGCACCTGGTTTCTCTGTCCGTTCTCTTTCAGCTGAACCAGGCGGGGCGTTTCGTCGGGTGTGACCGCCACCACGATTTTGCCGCATCTTCGATGGGGGATCTGATGGTGCTGAAGGAAATCATAAAGAAGAGTATTGCCCCGGGTACATAACCGCGCCTTCAAACTGCCGGGCGGATAATAGATGCCGGAATGGATCACCTCGCTGTTGCGGCTGCTGGTGTGCTGGCCAAATTTGAACTCCTTTTCCACCACCGCCACCCCGTCCATGCAGCCGGAGAGCGCCCGGCCAATGGCCAGCCCGACAATGCCGCCCCCTACAATCAGCGCATTCATTCTTTCCATCTTTCGCCTACCCGGACAATGGAAAGAGGCAAATGAGGGAAAAGACTGCCAAAAATAGCGTCACCCAGATTCCTTCCGTCCGGGAATACTCGGACTTCTGCAGGGCAAATACCGTGAAGAGCACCATCAGTATCGGAAAGATCAGGTTGGGTAAATACCCGCTGTTGCCCGGGATCTTAACGAAAGAAGGAAGCAGTCCGGGGAGGTGTATCACAGAGTTGCTCCACTGCTGAAACATCAGGCCGGCCCGGGTGGTGATCCCGTGGGTGGTGGGTTGATAGAGGGTGGGGGGGTGGAGTACCTGATACACCACCACCAGCAGGGAATAAAGGGGGAGGATCGAAAAGAGGCGTCTGCAGAGCTGGTTGCGGCTTTCCCGGTAATACAGGAAGGCAAACAGAAGCAATACGGGGATAACCGGAACCAGATAGCGTCCCTGCGGACAGTACCCGGCCCGGATGGTGGTGAATCCGTGATAGAGAAGGTAAGCCAGTGGAGGCAGGCTGAGCAGTAAATGCTTTTTGTAAACCCGGATCTTGCGAAGGGCGATGAGCAGACCCGGCAGGGCGAAAATATAAAAGGGGCTGTAAGGCAAAAGCCCGTCCCGCTGATCCAGAAAATAATCCAGAAGGGTTTCCACCCGGTTTTTCAGCGGGATCTTGTGAATCAGGGTATCCAGGTAGGTGTTCTGCCTGGTCTTGTCGCCGATGCCCTGGTAAATGGAACCGGGGGAAAGGTTCCCATAGGCCCGGTAAAGGTAGCCGAAAAAAAGCAGTTGAAAAAAAAGCGGAAATATCAGGAACCACAGGGCCTTGCGGATCTGTTTTTTATGTAGAAAACAGACGGTGATCCCGGCGCTGTAGAGGTAGATGAATATCGCGTATTTCAGTCCCCAGAAGATGGTAATGCCCAGCAGGAATCCGGCGGCCACAAAGGTGCGGGGGCCGGGGTTTTTTGAGAAAAGCAGCAGGTAAAGAGAGGATAACAGGAGGCTGAGAACCTGGATCTCCGGATATATGTGTATAGACATGAAAAAAACAGGTACGGTCATCATGAATACCAGGGTGGCCGCCAGGGCCTTGGAGGGATCTTTTATCAGTCGGAGGGAGAACAGGTAGGTCAGAACCGCCAGCAGGGCGCCAAAAATGCCCATATAGCATCTTACCAGCAGGTAGAGGACCGGCGGGGGCATGGGAAAAAGGAAAAGGGGGGAGAGGGTGAAAGAAAGCCCGGGGAGATGGAAGGAATACCATTTTTTAAATCCCTTGCCCACCCTGGCGTGGGACCGCAGACGGTAATCCAGAAAATCCCGGTATTCCTGCCGGGCGTACTGGTTAAAAACGTTGAGATCCAGGTCCCGGGTAAGGGATTGGGTAATGACCAGGTAATGGGGTTCGTCGCCGCTGGGTTTGATGCCTTTCTGGACCATGATTACCGACGCCAGGATGAAGAATAGGAGCGAAATGGTGAAAATCAGCCCCAACCTCTTGCGCAGACTCAAGCGGTTGAACCGAACCAGGAGGGGCCTGAAAAATCCGGATTGTACAACGATCAACCCCAGAGAGAAAACCAGCGCGAGGAGAAGCAGGTGATTCAGGCGGCGTGCCCAGTCATCAGGATTGACATAAAAGAGCTTCATCACCGGGATCAGGAGTCCGGAGGCAAAGGGCAGAAGGAAAATGGGGCGAGGGATTCTGGGAATCCGGGGATAGAGGGCTCCGGCGGTCAGGAGAAGAGCGGACAGAATCAGGAGCGGTCTGAAAATCCCCGGGCTGAAGACAAAAAATCCGAATCCGCACAGGATCAGAGTACTGGCTACCGCTGGCTTGAAGTGAAATTTCACAGACCCCATTATCCCACAATTCCGGTGTTATAACAATTGGCAGGATTGGACGGAAACCGGGTGTTGAAATTTGATCACCACTTGATTCCCATTGACATCTTTCACCATCTGCCTGAATCTCAGCGTAAAACTCTTATTCTCGCAGCGGAAGCGGGTGACAAACCGCTGATTCAGGAAGACCACCACCGTTCCGGTGTAGGGAGATTCAAGGTTGATGAGAAGGTTGTGGTGGTTCAGGTGATAGGATGAATAGGTGCGGACGATACGTGAAACGGGGCGGAATTCCTTCAGCTGTAAAACGGTATGGTCTTCGTCCTGATAGAAAATTTTTCCATAGTGCTGGATCGCCTCGATATTTTTCTTCATTTGATGGGATTGTTCCTCCCGGTCAAAAAAAGACCGATACCGGTCCCAGTGAAATATGACATGGGTGACACCGAACCGGTAGATTAACTGTTTCAACTTGCTTTCGGTGGGGAAGACGATGTCTTTTCCCCCCAGGATATGGTCCAGGTCCGAGTTAATCAGATTAAAATGCGGGGAGACCTTTCCGTTGAGCAGATAATTGCGATGGGATTTCCATTGCAGCATGTACTGACTGTTCTGGGTGACCATCAAACCGTAATAATAGGGCATCTCCAGAATGATTTGATTCTCTTTGTAGGGAATTTCCCTGTAGATCCGGCTCTCTTCCTTTCCGGGGAGCTTTTGCAGGGTGCGACTTTTCAGCATCCGGAGGGGATAATTTTCCATTATCATGATGAGAACCAGGAGGATGATGATTGCCCGGCCCCGTTTCCCGGGGATTCGCTGGTTGAGCCGGCGGCCGATCGATTGCAACCCGATCCCGGCGGGCACGATGAAAAAGGGAATGAAGTAGGGAATCACCCGGCTGATGACCCGAAATCCCGGAATCGGCATGGAACCGAAGGTGATCCGGTACAGAGAGATGGATTTCAACACCGGTATTTCCGAAAAAGAGATGAAGAGGAGCAGAACCGCCAGGCTGCAGAGGATGATCACCCGTTCAGTTGCCGAATACCGCCGGAAATACTTGAATGCCAGGCCGTAGAGGACCAAAAACCCGGCCAGTGCCAGTATTTCGATGCCAAGATAACAACCGAAAACAGCCAGACTCGTGATCACCACCGCGGTAACGGCAAATCCCAGGTACCAGGGGAAACGGCTGCCGGGGATATGCTTGATAAAGAAGGAAAACAGCAGCAGGTAAAAAACAAGACCAGGGGAGAAGACCGGGAAGCCGCCCGGGGTCGATGGGGCTGGGGGAGAGAAGGAATCCGGCAGGAGGGCGGTAAGTTTCCCCGATGTGAACAGGGAAGAGGGGGGGATGGTGGCCGAGGCGTTATCAGAACCGGTCCCGGCAGACAGGATATTGTTGACCAGAAAATAGGGATGCAGCAGGACCAACAGGAAAAGGACCGCCACCAGAAGGCCGAGGATGAGTGAATACCAATGGTCCCGGGTCAGCAGTTTGAAAACCGTCCCCAGTATCGCCATCAGCGGGACCACCAGCAACCATAAAAAAAGTCCATAATACAGGGAAGATATGGTCTGCAGTACCATCAGTCCGGTTATGATCCCCGCATGACGTTTTCTGCCGGTTCGGGCAAAGCGTATGAAATGATACAGGATGAAGGGGAGGTAAAAGGCCGACATGAAATTCAGCCAGTGAAAGTTGGTGGTAATCCGGGGATGGAGAAAATACAGAAGGGAGACGGCGAAAGCCATGGTGCGGTTGGCAATATATTCCCGGGTCAGCAGGAAACATCCCCAGGCCCCCAGCAGCATACTGAGCAGGATGAACAGGTTGTTGGACTGGACCAGGCTGAGGCCCAGCAGCTGAAATAACTTGAAAAAAAGGCTGACCCCGATCAGGGGGTGGGTGCTGGCCAGGGCCAGCGAGTGCGGGTACAGGAAGGGGAGATTGTACAGATTGGTCAGTGAGGGGGGGGTATGAATGTGGTATTGAATAATGCTGAGGATGTTCTGGACATCTCCTTCCCGGCCGAAGGGAACCTGGTCGGAAAAATGGACAATGATAGAGGGATATAAGACCAGAATCACCAGGATATAGGCAAATAACAAAAAAACGAAATTCCGCAGGGAAATCCGGGTGACGGGTGTAAGTGAGAGCCTGGGTATCATCTGAAATGATAAATACTTGCCGAGGAGAAGTCAATCCGGCCCGGATCCGGAAGTTGGCGGTACCCAAAATCCTCTGCTTTCTGATATAATATCTCTCTGAGAAACCGATAATGGATCCGACTACATCCCAAAGGTACCCGCTGCTGTTCTTGAACGGGATGGGGGTTTGCCTCCTTTTGCTGGTTGCGGTGGCCGGCCAGGCCGGTATTCCCCTGATCCTGTTGATCGGGGCCGTGGTTCTGACCATGGAATATCTTTTTCGCTTCGGATCCCGGCATGAGACGAATCCCTATCTCTTTTTCCTGTTCGCTCCCCTGCTGCTGGTGAAATATGCCTCGATTCCGGATTTCAGGCTGAGAATCCTGGCCTTCGTGTTCCTGGCCTATATCATGGGCGGGGCCCATACCGGTACCCGGGTGAGTCTCGTCCGTTTTTTTGATCGTCCCCGGCCCGGGCGTATTTTTATCACCGCTTTTCTGGTATTTGCCCTGGGGGCGTCTGTTCTCTATCTTCGCGGGGTGCATCTTTCCGGCGATGAGCCTCATTATCTGATGATGACCCAGAGTCTGGTGGAAGATGGTGATTTTGACCTGAAAAACAATGTGGAGGACCGGACCTATTTTGATTTTTTACCGGTGGAGATCCATCCCCATCTGAAAAAGAAGGGGGACCGCCACCTTTCCTTTCATATGCCGGGACTATCCTTTCTGATGGTTCCCTTTTATCTGCTGTTTCAGCTGGTGAAGGAATTCATCCCCTCTCCCCTGTTCTTTCGGTTGGCGTTGGCCCTGGTCAACGCTTTGTTTGCGCTGGGACTGTTTTATTTTCTGAGAATACAGTTCCCCCGGCGCCGGATCGGCGGATACTGGTTGTTTTTCATTGCCACCTTCCCCCTGTTGTTTCATTCCCTTCACCTTTACCCCGAGATCCCGGCCGCCGCTCTGTTGCTGGGAGCCTACCTGTTGGTTTACGGGGATCAAAAGAACTATCTTATGGCGGGTTTGTGTTTGTCACTGGTCCTCTGGCTGCACGTCAAGTATTACCCCGCCCTGCTGGTATTTGGTATGGTGGTGCTGATCCGGCTTATAAGGGCCAGAGAGTTTCGAAAGCTGTTGGTTTTCGGGATATTCCCCCTGGCCGGATTGCTGATGCTGGTGGTATATTGTAAAGGTCTGTACGGGTCCTTTTCACCCGCGGGTATTTTCCCTTCGGCGGATTATCTGGCCATTCCCCATCATATCCGCCTGCGCGCCCTGCTGGGATATTTTTTTGACCAGCGGGATGGTTTGCTTTTCTACGCTCCCCTTTTTTTCCTGGCCTTCTTCAGTTTCAAAAAACGAATTCGCCACCAGGCCCTGCTGATGGGAATCGCTCTCTCCTACATCCTGGCCCATGCTTTTTCAACGGTCAGGGGCGCCCATGCCCCGGCCGGCCGGCCCCTGATTTTCGTCAGCTGGATCCTGATTGCCCTGGCTGTCAACACCATTCTTTACTGGCAGAGGAAGGGAAAACGTTACCTCTTCCGGATTCTCACCGGCTTTACCCTGTTTATTCTGGTCTGGCTCCTGGTCCATCCCTTGTTCGTTTACCAGCCGGTTTTTTCCCACACCACCCGGGCTTCTTCTTCTCTGCTGACCTTTCTGGGCAGCGATACCATTCGCCTGTCCAGCCTTTTCCCTTCGTTTTTGAATGTCCGGGGCCCGGCGCCGACGGCCAATTATGTCTGGCTGGTCCTCCTCGCCCTGGCCGTGCTTCTCTACTATGCGCGTCCCGGGCCGGTCAATCTGCAGAAAAAGACGCGAGAGGTGATGTCCTGGCTGTGGTTCCTGTGCCTGGCCGGATTGCTCTGTATCTTTCCCCATGTTCACCTGGTGGCGAAAAACCGCCAGGTTCACCGGGACTATGCTTTCTACAACAACTCGCGCAACCTGGTCTATATTGCCGAAGACGGGACTTTTCGGGCCAAAACCGGCAACCGCTATGAACTCTACCTGTACCGGGTCCGACCTCCGGTTTTGCACTTCCGGGTGATCAATCATCCCCTTGCCGGGATGAGGATTCGAAGTAAGACCCGGTTGCTGTTTGATTCCCGCCGACAAAACCAGGGCCGGGGAGAAGTGCGGAAGGAAAGCCTTAAATCCCTGTGGGTGAACGAGAGAAGGGTTTTTCATCTGGAAATTACCGCCCTGGGAGAGGCGGGGCAGGAATTCCTGTTTTTCCAGATCCAGGGGGTGCCTTGATTTGCGGCGGGACATTTCTTATAATAGGGGAACTTTGAATCAGAATATGATCCCAGTCTGGCCTCCGTTCCACCATCGGGCAGGTGCTCATGGTCCGGTGTAAAAAGGCAATCACTCTCCTGGCCGGGCTGATCCTTCTGGGGGTTTTTTCCTGCTCGGACCGGAACCGGACCGATGGGTATGGATTGTTCGATGATGCCTGGTTCCCGGTTCTGAAGCCTCCGGCGGTATTCCAGGAGAATGCCACCTTCCGGGAGGAATTTTTGCACTATATCGAGCTGGAAGAAACCCGGAATTTCCAGTGGCGGATATCCCGGGATCTTCCGGAAGGGACTTTGATTTTCAGTATTTTCTGGAGCGGATTTGTGAACCGTCCCGGCCCCGGCAAAACCCCGGGGATCAGAATCGGGGTGAAGGTCACCCGGGAGCGTGAGGGGAAGGTTTTGCCCCTGCTGGAAAAGGTTTTCAAACCTGAGGTCCTGAGACACCGGGTGGGAACCCGGAGGCGGTATTTCAGCAAGCGGATCCGGCAGGATTTGGCGCTGCGCAAAGGGGATATCTTACGGTTTTTCCTCCATGACTGTGCCGGGGGGGAACGGGATGACCGCTGGGGGATCACCATCCCGGCGGTGGAGAAGAGAAATGCCCCCAGGGAATACCACTCCCCTCCCAACGTGATCATCATATCCATCGACACCCTGCGGGCGGATGCGTTGGGCATCTACCGGGAACTGCTGCAGCGGGAATCCGCCACCGGGTATTCCCCCAATCTGGATAAGCTGGCGAAGGAAGCCACCGTTTTCACCCGGGCTTTTACCACCCTCTCGGCCACCTGGCCGGCATTGTCCTCGCTGATGCTTTCGCTCTATCCCAACGAGCATGGATGCTATCATAACGGGGATTTTCTGGATTTTGATTTTTATTCCCTTGCCAGTTATCTGCTGGACAAGGGGTATCATACCCTTTCCCTGAATTCCAATGCCTTTGGCCTCAACATCGCCGGGTTTGAGCGGAAAAAGCTGTTTTATGATGACCCGGATCTTTCCGCAAGATCCTATCGGAATTGCGATGAGAAACTGGTTGCCAAAGCGTTGGCCCGGTTGAAAAGGTCGGCGGGTGCCCCTTTTTTTCACTGGTACCATTTCATGGGGACCCATGATCCCTATGTGCCTCCCCGCTGGATTCTGGAGGAAATCTCGGAAGGCCGGGAAATCCCCTATTACAATCTGGGGGAGATGATTCAGGAGGGACGGGTTTTTGACCACGCATCCCTGGAGGATATCCGCACCCTGTATCACGGGGAACTGTTCCATCTGGACAAAGAGATCCAAAAAATCCTGGATTTTCTAAAAAGTCATGATCTCTATGAAAACACTCTGCTGGTGGTGACCTCGGATCACGGGGAAGACCTCTACCAGCACCACCGGTATTTTTATCACTATCCTTCCCTTTACAACAGCGGCATCCACATACCGCTGCTGATCAAATTCCCCCACCAGAGCCGCCAGGTCATCTGCTCCACTCCGGTTTCAATCCTGGATGTTTTCCCGACCCTTTGTCATTTTTTTGAGGGGCAGGAATACCGGAACGGAACCGGGGGCATCTCCTTCTCGGGGTTGTCCCTGATTCCACTGCTCAGAGGCGATACGCGATCCCACCGGAATCGGGTTATTTTCTCCGGGGTGGAAAATTTCCAAATCATGTCGGCACGGTATGGAGACTGGAACCTGATTTACAACCCCGGTGGTCTTCAGCCGGTCACCCGGCAGGGGCAGCCCTATCCCTATCGCCGGGTGGAATTGTACAATTTTTCCGAGGATTATGGGGATCGC
>Ga0180433_10000973_pt1 | contig 48615 bp, 39 predicted proteins | sample SS_ome_8_FD_132980 | JGI IMG/M metagenome (GOLD analysis project Ga0180433, IMG submission 132980) | Hypersaline lake sediment archaeal communities from the Salton Sea, California, USA - SS_1_D_1 metaG | ecosystem: Environmental > Aquatic > Non-marine Saline and Alkaline > Hypersaline >...
TTCTTCGACGGTGCTGCGAACCATCGTGTCCAGATGCGAGTGAATCTGTGATTCGTCAATTTTTATAACTTTATTCAAGTTTTTTCGATTCTGCCGTTTTCATTATTAAGCCCTTTCTCTGATTGATTTAATGTTTCGTTTTTCCTTAACCATCGACCAGATTGAGTGCTTTTCTACATGGCCCGATAATAATGTGCGAAAAATATTTTACCTTATCTTAGGTTTTCACAGCGAAGGTAATAAATGCTGTAACGCGTTATCGAGGACGTGGGCGGCGTTTTGCCACAAGAAAACCATCATTGCTTTGCTGCCGTGCCGGGCGTCAAAGGGCCACAACCCGCTTGTTTGAACAAGTTTGGCGGCGTGTGCGAGCCTGCGGGCAAGGTCCTCTACAGAGCCGTCATAAAAAAACTCACCGGCGCGTTTTGAGCCGACCGGCTCCAGAAGCTCCGGATAGCTCAGTCTCCTCGGCAGGAGGGGAAAGGCACCTGCGGCGATTGCCTCAGCGATACTTAAGCCGAAAAACTCGTGGTTAGCGGTTGAAACGATAACATCGGCTTCAACAAGTGCGGCTGTGTAATCAGCCGGGTCTTTCTGATAGCCCCATCGGTCGATATGGTCAGTGAAAAAATCCTTCGCCCAGGCAAAAACCCGAGGCACCTCGCGAAACTGCGGCCCAATTACACTGATGCGAAAATCTATGCCCTCGGCCTTGAGGCGTTTTAAGGACTCGAAGAAGTCATCCGGATTCTTGTCGTGTTCCCACCTGGCTGCCCACAATATCCGAATCGGGCCGGGCATTCTTTCCATCCGGTTCGGCGGTTTATTTATCCCCGGCGGATGAACAGCCGATTTGGCCCGTATCCGCTCTATTGCATCGGTCGGCTGATAGTCGGGCATCTTTTTGAGAAATCGGGCCAGAGCGCCCAAGAATTGGTCACGGTGAAACCTTGAATTGAACCAAACCGCCGTCGCCACCAGCGCGGTCGTCATATTCGTTACAGCGAACTGGTAGTCCCTTTCAGATTCAAACCTGACTGGGTAGGTCAGTTGATTCTCGTGGAAGTACACAACACCCGGAAGGCTTTGAAGCGCGCCTGTGGTCAGGCCGAGGAATTCAGCTAAGTTAAGCATATCCGAACAGACGATGATGTCCCACTGCCGGCCCTGGTCGGTGAGTTTGTTTACCCTGTCGGCAAAGGTAACGGCTGCGTGCCTCATCCGCCATTTCCATTTGTTTGCGGGCAGGGTGAGCAGCGTCCAGTCGTGCCGGCTATGCTTTATCCAGCCGTCGATAAAAGCCTTATGACTGCCGCCATAGTAAGCTTCAAGAGCAAGTACCTTCATATCGCAACTTTCATCTTGCATCATTTGGGCCAGTATTGTATCCGGTGGGCTTATAAATCGAAACAGTTTAAGTTCTTGCCTGTGAGTGGTGTGTTGGATATACTTTTGCCGGATAAATTTTGCGAGGGTCGGAGTATAGGAACGAATCATCAAAATTCACCAGATATTGAGAATTGGCTTCGGCTTATAAGGGCTGACGGTGTCGGGCCTGTGATGTTCGCCAGACTTTTGAAACGCTTGGGGTCTGTTGACCGGGCGCTGGGGGCTTCTGTCAGCGAGCTTACAAAGGTTGACGGTATAGGCTTCAAGACGGCGGAGCGGATCGCCCGCAGCGCCGATAAATTTGACGCTCAAAAGGAATTAGCCGCAGCAGCCAAGGCAGGGGTCTGGATAATCAATGCAGCCGATAAACGTTATCCACCGCCTTTGAGAGGGATTTACGACCCGCCGCCGGTGCTGTATGTAAAGGGTACGTTAAAGCGGGCGGATAATCTGGGTATCGCAATTGTGGGCACTCGCAGGTGCAGCACATACGGTGAGGAGCAGGCGGCGCGATTCGGCCATATGCTGGCCTCGGCGGGTTTTACGATAGTAAGCGGGATGGCTCGTGGCATCGACACAGCCGCCCACCGCGGTGCGCTGGCGGCAGGAGGGCGGACAATCGCGGTGCACGGATGCGGCTTAAAAACCGTTTTTCCGCCGGAGAACAAAAAACTGATTGAACTTGCCGCCGAGTCCGGGGCGTGTCTTAGTGAGCTGCCTGTTGAATATGAGGCGCTGCCGGAAAATTTTCCTCCGAGAAACAGAATTATTTCGGGGCTTTCGCTCGGTGTGATATTAATAGAGGCACCGCCGAGAAGCGGGGCACTTCTTACGGCAAAGGCGGCCCTTTCGCAGAACAGAGAGGTAATGGTGGTTCCGGGCAAGATTGATTCACCACTTAACGTAGGCTCTCACAGGCTCGTCAAGGAAGGTGCAAAGCTTGTGGACTGCATCGAGGACGTGATGGAGGCGTTAGGCTATATCGGAGCCGATTTGAAGGGCCACGCGACTGGGGCGGCCGAAAAGGCGCAACGGCGTATTGAGGCCCCGCTTTTTGACGTTGGACGACTTAATCTCAGTGAGGCGGAGAAGGCGATTTACGATTTTGTCGGTGCCGAGCCGATGCACGTTGACGAAATTATTGTCGGCACGGGTCTCGGCGCAGGAAACGTTAATTCGGGAATGATTTCACTGCGTTTGAAGGGGTTGATAAAACAGCTTCCTGGAAATTTGTTTAAGAGAAACTGACAGGAGCGCCGAATGCGGTCGTTTACACTTTTGATAAAACCGGCGGGGCCGGACTGCAATATCGCCTGTAAGTATTGCTTTTATTCGACCAAGACGGAGCTGTTCGGTCATGGCAGGCACCGGATGAGCGATGAGGTTCTCGATAAGCTCATCAGCAGCTATCTTCGGCTGCGATTTGATATGAGTAGTTTCGCGTGGCAGGGGGGTGAGCCGACGCTGATGGGGCTGGACTTTTACAAGAAGGCTGTCGAGCTTCAGCAAAAATATGGTTCCGACGGTCAGGTGGTAACAAATGCGCTGCAGACAAACGGGATATTGTTAGATGAAAGTTGGTGCAGGTTTCTGGCGGAGTATAAGTTTCTTGTCGGCATCAGTTGCGACGGTCCGAAGGAGTATCACGATTACTACCGGCGAACACGTTCCGGCGAAGGGACTTTTAACAAGGTGATGGCCGGTATTGAGAGCTGCCGAACACACAAGGTCGAGTTTAATGTGTTAGTGCTTGTAAATAATCACAATGTTGAGGCGGCGGATGAGATTTTTGACTTTTTCAGAGAGCTTAAGATTAAATACCTGCAATTTGTGCAATGTGTAGAGCGGGACCCGATGACGGGCCGGGTCGCGGAATTCAGCATAACGGCTGAGCAATACGGCGAGTTTCTTTGCAGGATATTTGACCGTTGGGCCGAGTACGGGCCTGACAGGATAAGCATTCGCACGTTCGATAGTATTCTGTCGTATCTTATTGCCGGTAAGCATTCGATCTGTACTTTTCGTCCGCATTGTAATGATTACATTGTCATCGAGCACAATGGGGACGCTTTCTGCTGTGATTTTTTCGTTGAGGACAGGTGGCGGCTCGGCAATATACTCGAGACGCCGATAGAAAAATTAGCGTCGGGCAAGATAAAACGTGAGTTCTCGCATCTGAAAGCCGGCATAAGTAATAAGTGCCTTGTATGCAGGCATCTTGGTATCTGTCGCGGGGGCTGTCTTAAAAACAGAATTGTTACAGATGGGGACTACCAGGCGCCAAGCTACTTTTGCGCTGGTTATAAGAAATTTTTTGATTATGCGATGCCGCGATTCACCCAGATTGCCGCCACTTTGAGCCGGTCGAGTCAGCGGCATGACAATAGAACGTAAAGTATAAAATGAAAAATGTAAAGCTGTGGTGTCGCTTCGCGACGACTGCTTTATGCTGGATTCCGGGTCCCTCCTTCGCACGAGGCTACGGAGGACAGGCAAGCCCGGAATGACATTTTGGTTCGATTACTTTTCAACGACAGCTTAGTTGCTCTTTTGTCTTTTCATCCACTCAGAGATATATTCTTCGGGGTCAAGCGGTGTAACCTGGGCCGGCTGCTTGACAGGCTCCGATTCTATCTGGGGAGCCGGTTGCTCGGCTGGAGCGGTTGTTATTTGGGGAACCGGTTGCTCAGGAACCTCTTCGGCATCGGTCTGAACAGGTTCGGCCTGCAAATCGGATTCCTCCCCTCGGGTGATTTGCGGTTCTTTCGTTTCAGTCATCTGGCGGGCAATCATTTCACTGGTCCACATACCATCGGGGCGTACCTGCAGGACGCCTGTATCGCGATAAAAGTACAGCATAGCAACGGCGTGGGCGACCATTGCTTCGGTAGCGGCGTTTTGGGCGTCAAATAAGTCATTCTGAGCGTTAAGGACGCGACGAGTGCTCGCTCGTCCGTACTGAACCAGCAGCAAGGCCTTGTCAAAGCGTTTTTTGGCCAGTTCGAGACTCTCTGTCTGGATGCGGTGGCGTTCGGCCGCCTCGGTTAAGTCGCGGTAGGCCTGACGTACTTCCAATGTTACCCAGTCGGCCATCTCCTCATGTTCCCGCTTGCGCTGGTTAAGTGCTATCAGGGCTTTGCGATATACATTCTGTTCGGCCACACGGTCAAGAGGAAGCTCCCAATCGATACCAATTTCGGCCCCGTCACGATGACTTCTTAGAGGATTGTTGTCACGCGGGCGCCTCAGAGGATTGAGACGACGCCGGTCGGCGGTAAGATTATCATCTAAAGCACCTAAGCCGGCTAATTCCGAGGATTTTGAAAGCGAGGTAGTATCTAAACCGACGTAAAGGTCCAATTCGCCTTGAAGACCGTCGGCGGCAACAAGGACCTTACGCTCGGCGTCGTCTATTGCGTCGCTGCTGTTAGCAAGCTCCAGACGCCCTATCAATGCCGCTTCAACGGCCTCGGCCTCGGAAAACTCCGGCATAGACAGTTCTATCAACCTTAAACCTTCAAGTTCATTATCATCTAACTGAAATTGGGTATTTACCGGTAAACTCAACTGCCGGAACTTGAACTCATCCAGCGCCTGGGCGTATTCTTTTTGAGCCTGAACCAATAGGTCCTTTGCCTGGATTGTTTCCTGACGAACACGGTCCAGCTCGAGGCGGGTTACACGCCCTGCGTCGGTGAGTTTTTCGACTTTGCCATACACATCAACGAGGGTATTGTAATTACTTTCGGCATTGTTAACCGCATCATAGAGCTGCATAACGAGGTAGTATTGGGTGATGACCTCAACAACAAAGGTTTTGCGGAACCGATTGAACAGGCGAATCTGGTATAGCGTGTTGCGTTCGGCCTGGGTGAGATTTTCCTGTACAATTTTACGGTCGCTTCCGCGAAGCAGAGGTTGTGCTACGGTTGCGCTGAGGATGGAAGCCAGCCCGCCGCGAACGTCGCCCGTTAGTACCCTGAACCAGGCGATACCGACTTTTGCGCCGATTCGGCCACCGTCTGCGAGCAACCGCTGAAACCCGATGTCTGCTTCACCGCCGATTCCTTCATTGTTACCCTCTTTCCCGTATCCTTCCCTGCCCCCGCTGAAAAACCAGGGTTCAAAATCGTGGCGTGCGAGCCTCAAATCCAGGGCCGTGACGTACAGAGCCTCTTTTTCCAGTTGGTATTGTCGATTGTGCGCCGTTGCTATGGTTACCGCCCGGGGCAAGGTGAGGACACCGTCAGGGGGCACGACTCGTTCGATTTGGATATCGTTAGGCCCCGGCGGTACGTCGCTGATTCGGTAATTGGTCCTGCTGCCGAGGTCGTCTGTCCACTTTTGCTCGATGATGCCGTAAACCCTTTCATCCGCCTCGGTTTTGTATTGAGACGGGTCGGCGGCGCAGCCGGCCAAAACGCACACAATAGCCGTGCTGCAAACCAGCAACAGAAGTGATACCCTTTTTTCAGTCAGGACAGCGTATATCATTGGCTTAATTTTATCCCCCGCTACCGGATTAGCTGTGTTATTCAAACTGACAGCAGGATGCGACCAACCTATAACCCTCTAATTCCGACCAGTTCTCCCGGCACAAGTTCGAGGCCGGGCGGAATCTTCACGAGAAACGGTCTGCCCCACTGCGGGATATTGGGATTTCGCAGCAGTCTTAACGGCACCGGTTCGACGGTCGGGCCGACATGCGTTATCTGAGCGGCAGTTGCAATCTGGGCGGGCAAATTCGTCTTGACCAGTTGCACCTCCATATTCTCTCGCAGCAGACCGGCCTGGTTTTCATCGGCATAAGCAATTATCTCGGTGGGCTGGGCCTCGGCTATAGTTACTACCGGTGCGCCTGCAAGAACCGTCTGTCCGGCTCTTGCCTGGATTTGGCTGACGATTCCGTCGAAGGGAGCTCTCAGGACCAGGCCGGCACGTCTTGCGGCGATCTCTTCTATCCGTTTTTCCTGGACCGTTATTGCCTTTCGGACAGGTTCAAGGGCACTTTCCAGGGAAGCGACTGCGGGCTGTCTTTGTGCAAATTCTTCTCGCCTTTTCTCGGCTTCGGTAAGGTATTGCTGATATTGGTCGAGCAGAATCTCGTTTTCCTGGATTTTTTTTGCGAGCGCATCATACGCCGCCTGCGCCTTTTGAAGGTCGTAAGGTGTAACGGCATCTTTGGCGAGGAGGTCTTTTGATATTTTGACGTCCAATTCGAGGTCCTGTAGCATTATACGGTCGGTTTCAAGCACTGTTTGCGTCTGGAGGATATTGAGCCTGAGCTGCTCTGCATCGACGGAAAAGCGCCTGCCGCTTGCAACCCAGTCGGTTTCGAGTCGGTCGGCCTCGACTGAGAGTTGATTGTGTGTGGCGTTTAGCTCGGCCTGCAGACGCTCAATTTCCGCTGCTGCAATGGACAGCTCGGCCTGGAGAAGCTCATCGTAGAGTACGGCAAGTGTTTCGTGCTCGCTGACCCGGCCGAACAACTCCACCGGCACCACTTTAACCACTGCCGTTGTTGTCGGCGCAATCAGACTTACCCTGCCATGGGCCATGCCTACGATTTCAAAACTCCGCCAGCGCTGTTGAAACAGTCCGACCACACACACCAGAGCCACCACCCATATTACCACCGGTGTTATGTGCAGATTCAAACTCGATAGAATTTTTCTCATATCCTCAGACCTCTAACAACTGTTCCTGCATCGTCAGGCTGACATTTTCGATACCTTCTATTTTCTCAAGCTCCGACAGCATCTGTGCATTTCTGGCGGCATTTCTTATCATCAACTGATAGGCGTATTCAACGACGGGGCTTCCGAAACCGCTGTCCTGGGCGGATACGAGTATGAAGTTACCGCAGAACCGTTTGAGGATTTGTGAAATTGGGTGGTCGGGTCCAATGTGCGTCGGCAGACTGAATCGCAAAAAGCCGTTATGAGGCCGATGTCTGCCGAAGTCGGTAAAATGCAGGTACAAGAGTACCAGACTCAGAAAAACGGTTCCTATCACAGCAATTCGATACTTCTGTGAGCCTGCCGCCATCCCGACCGCCAACGAGCAGAAGATGAAGGCAAGGTCGCGGGTGTCTTTAATTATGTTTCGGAAACGTATAATCGACAGTGCCCCCATCAGGCCGACTGCCATTACGAAGCTTGAGGCGATGGTTGACATTACCATTGCCACCACAACGGTCAAAATTATCACCGACTGCACAAAGGATTTTGAATAGGACAGGCCGCTGTGAGTGAAGTAATAAACCCACGCGAGCACCTGACCCAATACAAAAGCCAGCAACAACGACAGCAGCACCGTCACCGGGTCAAAAGAACCGGTTACCGGTGCACCCGGTTCAAGTATTTGCCAGATTTTATCCATATTCCTACACACTTAAATTAGGGGCACAGAATCCCATCGAACAAGCATGTTTTACTGATGTAGCGTACTTCGATATCGATTCCCGCCGCAGGTCGAAGTATTTTACCATTCTGCTCAGCCACGCCGGGTAGCGTGCAGTAAACTTAATTTCGAGTATCACATTATTGAACTTATGACGCTGCCATCCTGCACCGTTGTATAATACTATCGGCTCGCTTTCTGCATTATGGCATAACCAGCGGTCAAAAGTTACCCTCACCCTGTTGTCTGAGTCGTCTTCAAAGGCTTTTCTCTTGTAACGAATTCGTATTGCGGGAACCGCGTTTATACATTGCATGTACAACTGGAACTGTCTGAGTGTTTGTTCATCGGCCTTGTATTTGGTCTGCGGCACTGAACCGCCGGTGAGCAAACCAACCATATTGTCGTATGTAACACGGGTTCTGCTTTTAATGATGATATTATTGAGCCGGCGTTTAATCTCAAAGAAGTAAGGTGTGCCGGTATCGTCGTCATAGCTTCGGACTCGGAGCTTAAAACGGTTTTTTTTGCCTATCATACTTTCCCGGCAGAGCCTGAAGTCCCATGAATCCAGGTAAAGACTTACGATGGGGTAGGCGCCGTCCGGTTGCAGTTTGCTGTACCGGTCGAGGTGAATATAGGGTTTGATAAACTGTTCGATTGCCCGGGCCTTTGCTTCGCATATATAATACTTTAGCTCATATCGGCAAAAAAGGTTCTTTTCGGGCACTGCTGTTTTCGAGCCTTTGCGTGTGCCCGGCGCCGGCCTGGATTCTAACGGGGCAGGCGCACCCGGCTTGACGCGGCTCTTTAGACGCACAGAGTCGGCCGGGGAACCAGTATCCTTTTTTGGTAAGCCGCCAGCAACCATCACATCGCCATCCCTTTTAATTGCAAGGCCCTGGTTATTGAGGCCGGTGTATATCGTCAACACCCTTAAAGGCGCTCAAATAACATCTGATTACAGTGGGCCGATTATAAAGACGCCCAAAAGACTCATTTGTTGTAAATAAACGGTCCTTTGAGGCCCGTCAACAAAATTAATCGTCCCTTTCTCCGTTAGCTTCCGAGCCCGCCTGATTAGCCATTATAGCAAAATTAACAAGCCATGTCAAGAAACTTATCTGACGCTAAATAATTATCAATAATGAACTTATGATTGCACTTGGGCTGGTAAATAAAAAAAATCGGCAATTTCGGTATCATAGGAGCCTGTAATTGCGTTCATTATGCCGGACGAAGATACAAATATAATATCCTGACGGAAAAATTCAAGAAATATTTCGCCGAGTTTCGAAACATTTCAGGTTCAAAATCATACAGGCCTCTCAATTTGCGGGTGTTGGCTTTGCGGCCTGCCAGTTGGCTGCTTCGTTGCCGTAATTAGCCGGGACTATTCTGTGCAGCGACTGGCCGGTGCCATCCGGTTCAAGGGGCCAGGGATCCTCGCCCGGTGGGTGAGAACCATCACTGTAATTCACGCGGTCAATCCGAATATAGTAACGCCGGCCTTGGACCATATCGCCGGGCATCTGCAGATTAATCTTCTCACCACCGTTGTTGCACTTGCCGTCGCCCCACTCAAGTATCTGGATTCCTGGAGGCGCTGTGTAGCGGTAGTTAAAAGCATCTTCATCTTTTACCAACAATAAATAGCCGCCGGCCGGTATCGTCGTACCCAGCGGGAAGACAAAATCGATAGACTCATCCTCATCGACAAACCTCCAGCCGACGTCGATTTCAAGCTCGTTGTCGTATTCTTGCAGCGTTACAGCGGAACCGGTAATGTTATAAAGCTCAACATATTCAAAATCATCGTCATCGGTATAGGGACTACCCAGATTCGGGTCGCGCGGGTGATACATAATCTCACTAATCACAATCGGGCCGACCTTGGGATAGGCGTTGGCGGCGCCGGGTGTGTTTTCGCTCATCGCAACAAAGTTATACGTATCGGTGCCGGCCTTGTAATACCTGCCGAATGCCACATTGGTTTCAGAAGCATCGAACTTCTCTTCATCATAGTAGCCGGTCAGTATCCCGTTTTGGCCGGACTGAAGATACAGTGTCTCGCCGTTTTCGCTCAGGGCAAAGGGTTCGTTGCAGCCGGGTGCGTTTGAATCGCCGAAGTGCCGGTCTTCATAAAAGACAACAAAGCCGTTCGGCTCGATAATCGTACCCTCTGCAATCTCATACTTCTTTCGATTCGGGTCATCGGTGTCACTGTCGCTGAGGAACCAGCCGCCGATATTGATGGGCTGGCCGGTTGTGTTATACAGTTCAATCCAGTCAGGCTCTCCAGCGTGTGAATGAGCTAATATTTCGTTAATCACTATAGCGCCAAGTTGGGGGATAGTACCTGTATCGTCCCAGCCGGGCGACCCGCCGACGGTCGCACTGGGCCTCCAGGTCTTCTTGTCGTCCCAGTCGTTGGGGTCGGCGTTATTCGGGTCCCTTACCGTCAGGGAGAAACCATCACCATCGGTGATGTCAAACCAGTCGTCGCTGTAATCAAATTCAAGAATTGTCCTGCCTATGGCGTCAATTAGTACTATCTTCTCTCCCGCATTATCGAGGCTGCCGGTAAATGTACCGGCGATATTCACGCCTGTGCCGTACCTTGCCTTGAATTGGTTCGGGTCTTTGGCAACTACCGTATATTCGCACGGATTAAGCTGCATGGATCCAAATGTGAAATCTATTCCATCACTAAAGCTCACCCAGTTCAGGTTAATAGCTTCGGAACCGATGTTCTTAAGCTCAACGAATTCGTGATTCGGGTCAGGCGGATGATACATAATCTCCGTAATCCGCAGGTTTTCCTTGACGGGGCCAACGTCAAATGCTGCCTCATTGAGACCACTCCATATATCCCCATCAAGTCTGCGAGTCTTTATATTAACACTTTCGGTCAATGTAATGGGACCGGTATATTCGACCGCGCTGTCAGAAATTCCGCCACCGGTACCTTCGGCGACTTCTCCGGCAATAAGCTCTGCAGAAGCGAGGAAATCCGAGCTTGTGGTGCCATAGTTCAGACCGTGTATGGCCAGCAGATTATCACCAGTATCCAGGGAAACAATGTCATCCGAAATATCATACTCCGCGAAGGCACCGGACTCTCGGTCGGAACTTGTCGAGCCCGAATTCCATTGAGGCGAGGGAGGGGCAAAGGCTTCAGCTACTTTGTCCCCGTTTATGTAGGCGACAAAGCCATCGTCAAAGCGCATCTTAAGTGTCATGAAGTTGTAATCCGCCAGTTCCAGAGCATCAACGGTAAATGCAATGCGAACATAACAAGTTGTATTCTTACCGCTGCCGTACATCTTATTTTCGACGTTATATGTGATGTAACCTTCGAAACCCTCATCTATTTCATAACCTACGCCACCGGTTGTATCAGGAATGGTGGGAGTCCCGTGAGTCCAGGCAGAATCATCGTAGCCGTTATCACTTCTCCAGGTAGTGCCGATATCACCGGTCGGAACAAGCACTTTTTTACCGGTATCTTCCGGAACGAGGGTGCTCTGGCTTATAATAGGGGGCGCTGAATATCTTTCATGAGGATCGGTACCGTCGAGCGTGTAGTAAATTGTGCCCGAACCGTTGGAATTTATAACAAGCTCAAAACCTTCAGACACTTCGCCGCCTGGATGACTAAAAAGTGGTGGTTCGGGAGCATAATCCGTTGCTACAGCGGAATCCATCCAATTCAATCTGTCGGTCAACCAATTTTTCATCCAGTTTACTTCTTTGGCGTAGGTGTTTCTCTGACTCCATCCAGGCCAGTTCAGATGCGGCAGCTCTGATATATACTGTCCGAGAATAGGCCATCGTGTAAAGTTACGTTGCTGGGCTTCATCGAGATAAGCGGCGGTTGTGTCAATTTCGCTCATAAGACGGCTCGTTTGAAATGCCTCCCTGCGCAATGAATACCACCTGTCGGCAAAGAGCAAAAGATACTCCGGGTCCTCTCTAAGACGCGGGAACCAAAAGCTCCCAACCCATTCATAAAGCCAGTCGCTTGGGATATAACAGTCATGGTCGCTTGTTGCCCCCATGCAAACGTTCCAATCCCATATCGGCCCCAGGTTCAGTTTGCCGTTCCTGTCTTTATGCATGAACATACTTGCGTAATAGCTGTCCGCATTTTTCAGTGCCTCGGTAAAAAGCGTGTAATCTCTGAAAGAATTGATATCGATGTATTTGGCATAACCCGTCTGTGGGTCCTCGAAATCCTCGCTGTAAAGGGCATCTTCGAAATCATTCAGGTAATTTCTAATCCAATTCTTCTGAGGAGTTGTAATGTCTTCCGGCTCCGGGGTTACTGGGATAAGCTCAATACCTAAGGAAGTGTAAAAAATGCTTGTCTCCTCATCCGGGTCAGGGATGTCATGCTTTACGATATATCCCCCGCTTATTCGCGGCTCAGTGTTATCCGTTGATTCAAGTTTTGCAATATCCACACGGTCCTTGTCGCGCTTGATCTTTTCCATGAAGACATATACACCAATATAGTCGGACATTGAAACAACATTGTTATCCCAGTTATAAAACATTTCCACATGTTTTGTTCGGACGGTATAGTGTCCGAGCCAACCTCCCCACTTATAGGCCAGATAATTCCGCATTAGCGCCTTATCACCGTATGGTGCGTGAAATACCCAGTCCGACTCGGCAGGCATATTAAGAATTGAAACATTCTTGTCTTCGTCGGATTCATCCCACGTCTCAAATGCGTACTGTTTCTTCGGCAAAATCTGTGAACTGTTTCCACGAACCTTCATCCCTGCCCGACCCGAAAAATCAGGTGTCTCGGTTGAATAAGCCCTACCATCAGCACCCGGGTCGATGAATATCGAATAGACCGGTCTGAGAGGATATATAGGTCTGTGTCCCTCCCAGCCGGATTCAGAATTAATGTCATATCCAAAAGAATCCACAATAACCACCGGCAGATTCGAACTGAAGGTTTGTATGTCAGGGTCAAGAAGAAGATATGCCTCACTGTGTACTCGGCCGGGCAGCAATCCAGGCTCGTAAGCCCTTGCCCTAACACGCTGGCAGTTATTTATGGAAAGTGCACCTGTGTATAATGCGCTTGTGGTATAGTTTGGTTCGCTGCCATCAGAAGTATAGTAAATATTTGCATTGCCGGACTCGGTCGTAAGTTCCAAGGAAAAGCTGCTTGTGAATACACCTCCAATCCGTGAGAACTTCACATCCTCCGACAAACCTACATTGTTTGCATAACCGGGCGTGGGGCCGGGCATAATCATCCATTTGCCGCTACCGTTGGGATAACGACCCAGCGACCAGTCCTGCGTCTGATTATCAAAGCTGATACTATCAATCAAAGTGGTACCGTCAGAGGCATAAAGGTTAAGTTCGTCACCATCCTTGCTTAACTGGAAATTGGTGTGCATCCGTCCTTGCTCCGGCTCACTGTCGGCCCAGAACAGCTTATATTCACCCGGTTTTATAGTAATACCCGAAGGGATTTTCCAGGTGTTCCGGCCGTCCACCAGGAACATACCACCCATATTGATGACTTGATTTGTTGCATTATGGATTTCAAGCCAGTCTTCATATTTGCCCGGATCGTTAGGATCTTCAATCGTGGTGCTGTTAGAGGCCATCAACTCGCTGATAACCAAGTTTTCATGCCAGTGCAAAGCGAGTAATGCGAAATCGGTTATATTTACTCCGTTTTGACCATCCAGGTCTGCACAATCGGTTGGATGCCCCTGACACCCGGATTCGTCAAGCCATTGCTGAACAAGAATTAATAGGTCCTGGATATTAACCTGGTAGTTCTCATTCAGGTCCCCTAAGGTATAAATCGCAGCTGGTGTGGAGATAACGCACACGGTCAAAACCGGTGTTAGCAACAGGATTAGCATGGAATTGGGTACTTGGGCCATTCTCCTCAAGTATTTGCTTAACTACTTATCATGTAATATCTTAACATTATACCAACTATCGTCTGGTGATGCAACCAACTTGACGCGCCAGAGCGGTTAAATTGACAGCTCGTATAATAGGAGTGCTGCTCATATATACCGGTTCTTGACAAAGGTAAGGGTATGACTTAAACTGTTTTTGCGCCAGATGTGGGTGAATTATTGGGTTGAGACTCTGACACCTCAACAAACGAGGGTTCTTAAAAGGGGGTGTTTTTGAGCGAGTCTTTAATTTATGTAGAACGAGCTTGTTCAGGTCAAGTTTCTAAATGAAAGGGGCGTTTATGCGAGTCAAACAGGCAGGAAGAAATATCAACCGGAAACTCAGGATGGGGATGGTTGGCGGCGGGCCTGGGGCGTTCATCGGCGAGGTACATCAAAAGGCATCCCGAATGGACGGTGGGATTGAACTTGTAGCAGGGGCGTTCGACATCAATCCGCGAAAGTCCAAACAGATGGGGCGCCAGCTTTATCTGAATTCGAGGCGCGTATATCGCAATTATGAAGAGATGCTCGAGCGCGAACTTAAGTTGCCGGCTGAGGAAAGAATTGATTTTGTCTCAATATGTGTTCCGAATAACTGGCACTTTGCCATTGCACGCGATTTTTTGCAGGCGGGCTTCCACGTGATGTGCGAAAAGCCTATGACGTTCAACTCGAAAGAGGCACGGTCGCTGGTCAAGATTGTAAAGCAATCGCGCAAGGTTTTCGGGCTGATGCATAATTACACGGGTTATCCGATGGTTAAGCTTGCGCGGGACCTGGTCGCAAGCGGTGAACTCGGCAAGGTACGAAAAATAGTTGTGCAGTATCCGCAGGGCTGGCTGTACAAGCTCCTGGAAAAGACCGGCCAGCAGCAAGCCTCGTGGCGTACCAATCCGAAAGAAAGTGGTGCTTCGTGTTGCGTAGGGGATATCGGCACTCACGCCGAGAATCTGGCAGAGTATATCACAGGTCTGAAGATGACGTATATCTGTGCGGACCTTACGACGTTTGTCAAAGGGCGGAAGCTGGAAGACGACGGCAACTGTCTGGTTCGCTATAACAACGGTGCAAAAGGGGTTCTTCACTGCAGCCAGATTTCAATAGGTGAAGAAAACGGCCTTGCAATCTGGATTTACGGCGAAGAAAAGGCCTTAGAGTGGCATCAGGAACATCCGAACTATCTTTATGTCAAGGTGCCGGATGGACCTGTCCAGGTCTGGCGCCGTGGCAATCCGTACGTCGCCGACAAAAGTCCCGCCGCTGCCCGCGCTACGCGTCTGCCTTTCGGGCATCCGGAGGCCTTCTTTGAGGCGATGGCCAATATTTATTGCAATTTTGCTGATACGGTTCGGGCCAGGATAACCAGAACCAAGCCGGACCCAGTGGCGCTGGATTTTCCGACCGTTAAGGACGGCCTGCGGGGTATGCTTTTTTTGGATACCGTGCTGGCAAGCGCCAAGAGCAAACAGAAGTGGACGAAGATGAAAAAGTAGTTGTCTTGGCCGAGGCTTGTTCAAGATTCATAAAAGATTTTTTAGGCGGTCAACAAATGAAGTGTTCTCTTTTTATGACAATATTGTTGGTGAGTATTACACTATCCGGTTGTGAGCGGGGTGTTAGGATAGATAAGGTTGAAGAAGGCTTGAGATTGGAGACAAAAGCCCAACACGATAAGCGGATGGCGTGGTGGCGCGACGCCAAGTTCGGAATGTTCATCCACTGGGGGGTATATGCAGTGCCGGCGGGTAGGTGGAAAGGAAGGGAAATAGACGAGATTGGTGAATGGATAATGGCAAATGCTGATATTTCCGTTGAAGAATACGAGAAGATCCCGCCATTTTTTAATCCTGTAAGGTACGATCCTGCCGAGTGGGTACGGATTGCCAGGGATGCGGGGATGAGGTATATGGTGATAACAAGCAAACACCACGATGGATTCGGCATGTATGATTCTGTGATAAGCGATTATGATGTTGTTGATTCAACACCGTACGGCAGGGATGTATTGGCACCTCTTAGCGAAGAATGCAGGAAGGCAGGAATAAAATTCTGCACATACCATTCTATCCTTGACTGGCACCATCCCGCTCAGATGCCCAATTATCCGCCGCGGGGTGTAGAGCCGGAGGGATGGGATAAATACGGCATGAACCTGATGAAACCGGGACGTAAGGGAGAATATAAGCAGTACATGAAAACCCAGTTGACCGAAATTGTAACGCAGTACGACCCTGCTGTCATGTGGTTCGATGGCGGATGGACCAACTGGTGGACCGTGGAGGACGGTAAAGATATTCTGAATATGCTTTGGGGGCTTAACCCCGATATGATTATTAATAACCGAGCAACCGAAGCCGAGGATGGTACCTGGCTCGGTGATTACGGTACTCCCGAACAGGAGATACCTGATGGCGGGCTGGATTACGACTGGGAAACATGCATGACTATGAATGACACGTGGGGATTCAAGAGTTCCGACGATAACTGGAAACCGACGAAGGTGCTTGTTTTTAATCTTATAGATATCGTCAGTAAGGGAGGAAATTTTCTGCTTAATGTCGGTCCGAGCGCCGAGGGCATCATCCCGAAAGCGAGCATAGAGAGATTAAGGGAAATCGGCGCATGGCTGAAGGTCAACGGCGAGGCCATTTATGGAACCAGACCCTGGTTCAAGCACAAGGAGGGGCTGACGGAGATATCTTTCATAAATTCATACGAAGGAGATTACTCCGGTTTTGTCGAACCTGAATACACCGCGGCCGATATCGCATTCACCTCAAAGGACAATACTGTATATGCTATTTTCCTTAGTTGGGCGGAAGAAAAGGCACTTATTAAGTCGTTTGACACTCGAACGATTGGCGATATGCGCGTGGTGAGCGTTTCGATGTTTGGTACTGATAAGGATTTGAAGTGGGATCAAGGACAAGATGGTCTTGTCGTTTATTTCCCGGACGAGAAACCGTGTAAGTTTGCATATGTACTAAAGATCCAATTGAGTGGTCAATAAATGAATCGCAGCGTTTGTAACGCGTGTTTTTTTTGTATTTTTTGATCCTGATTATTAAAGCAGTTTTATGAGGGAATTTAAGATGGCAAGGAAAGTAACGCTTTTTACGGGTCAGTGGGCGGATTTGCCGCTGACGGAACTTGCGAGAAAGGCTGCAGGTTGGGAGTATGACGGGCTGGAATTGGCCTGCTGGGGCGACCATCTGGAGGTCGATAAGGCGGCAAGCGACAAGGAGTATTGCACAAAACAGCTTGCAATTCTGGAGAAAAATAATCTGGAGTTATTTGCAATAAGCAATCACTTGGCGGGTCAGTTGGTATGCGACCTGAATAACGACAGTCGTAGCGATATGTTTGCGCCGCCCGATTGCGCAGGTGATGCCGAGAAAAAACGCGACTGGGCTGTTGCGGCGATGAAAGACACCGCCAGGGCTGCTAAGAATCTCGGTGTCAAGGTGGTGAACGGTTTTACGGGTTCATCTATCTGGCACATGCTTTATAGCTTTCCACCGGTTTCCACCGAGATGGTCGATGCGGGTTTTGCGCACTTTGCGAAGATGTGGAATCCTATTCTTGATGTTTTTGACGAGTGCGGCGTCAGGTTCGCTCTTGAGGTCCATCCGACGGAAATTGCTTTTGACACCATCACCGCAAGGCGTGCTCTCGAAGCAATAGGAAATCGAGAAGCTTTTGGTTTCAACTTTGATCCGAGCCATTTACAATGGCAGATGGTGGATCCGGTTTTATTTTTGAAGGAGTTCAGCAACCGTATCTATCACGTTCACATGAAAGACGCCGCTCTTCAATTGGACGGAAGAAGCGGGATTCTTTCATCACACCTTGATTTCGGCAAGCCGGGTCGAGGCTGGGATTTTCGCTCTCTCGGCCACGGCGATGTCAACTTCGAGGAGATTATCAGGACGTTGAACCAGATAGGCTATAAAGGGCCGCTTTCGGTGGAGTGGGAGGACAGCGGCATGAACAGAGAGCATGGCGCCGCCGAAGCTTGTCAGTTTGTGAAGAATGTGGATTTCGAGCCGTCGGTGGTTGCTTTTGATGCTGCGTTTGATAAATGATATGTTAACAGGACAACTATAATTATGGAGTTTAAAATATGAGTAGAAAGAAAATTGTCAGCCGGCGCAGTTTTATGAAAACAGCCGGCGCAGTTACTGCAGGCGTGGTGGGCTTTCCGTATATTGTCAGGTCTTCGGCTCTCGGTAAGGCCGGCACAGTTGCCCCAAGCAATCGTATTGTGATGGGCGCTATCGGCGTTGGTTCTATGGGCACCGGTGATATGGAGGGGTTCTTGGAGAAGCCTGAGGTTCAGATGGTGGCTGTGTGTGATGTTGATAAGAAACATCGCGACCGGGCCAAGAGGATATGTGATGAAAAATATGGAAACAGCGACTGCAAAAGCTACCTTGACTATCGCAAGCTTATTGCAAGGGACGACTTGGATGCTGTAACCAGCGCGCTTCCCGACCACTGGCACGGAATTGTCTATGTGGCTTGCGCCGAGGCCGGCCTCGATATTCATGGCCAAAAACCGCTTACTCGTACGATAGCCGAGGGCAGAGCTGTATGCGATGCGGTTAAGCGATATGGAGTAGTGTGGCAGACCGGCAGTTGGCAGCGGTCGGTGCGTAACTTTCGGTATGCATCCGAACTGGTTATCAACGGGCGAATAGGCAAGGTTCATCGTGTCGAAGTGGGGCTTCCCACCGGACACGATTACTTCCCTTATAAGCCGCTTAAGGTTCCCGCAGGGCTTGACTGGGACTTCTGGCTCGGGCCGGCCGGGTTCAGGCCGTATTGTAGTTTCGGCGAGCGTGGTGACTGTCACTGGGACTGGCGATGGATAATGGATTATTCCGGAGGGCAGCTTACGGATTGGGCCGGCCATCACATAGATATCGCCCACTGGGGTCTGGGCCTGGACTATACCGGGCCGGTGGAGATTGAGGGGCACGGTGAGTTTCCGACCGATGGGATATACGATACCGCTGTGACATATTGGATTGATTGCAGATATGCTAATGGCATCGAAATGACAATTGCGAATGACCGGCAACTGCCTCACGGAATGGGCACCGCCTGGTACGGCACCGATGGCTGGATACACGTAAATCGCGGCGGCCTGGCGGCGAGTGATGAAAAGATATTGAAAGATACGCCAGGCCCGGATGAGATAAGGCTGTACAGGAGCAACGACCACATCCAGAATTTCTTAGACTGTGTAAAAAGCAGGGCCCAAACCGTGACACCTGTCGAGATTGCCCATCGTTCGATAAGCGTGGGTCTTTTAGGTGAGATTGCCATTCTTACAGGTCGCAAGTTGAAGTGGGATCCGGTTGCTGAACGATTCGCAAATAACGAACAGTCAAACAGGATGCTTTGGCGGCCGATGCGGAGTCCCTGGCATTTGTAAATGCAAAGGAACTAATAATGAAGCATAACTATAATATGAACAGGCGTAAGTTTCTTGAAACCACCTCTGTAATGGCAGCAGGAGCGATAGGTTTTCCGTACATAGTTACGGCTTCTGCACTCGGTAATGGCGGGGCGGTAGCGCCAAGTAATCGCACCGTGGTTGGTGCCATCGGCGTCGGTGAACAGGGTAACGGTGTGCTGGGCAATTTTCTCAACCAAAGTGATGCTCAAGTGGTTGCCGTTTGTGATGTAGATAAAGCAAGACGAGAGGGGACCTGCCGGCGTATTGAGCAGCACTATCAAAAGAAAGGGTGTGCGGTATACAATGACTTCAGGGATTTACTTGTACGGGATGATATTGATGCGGTCTTGATTGCAACTCCCGACCACTGGCATGTGCTTTGCGCGACGGCGGCGGCGAAGGCAGGTAAAGATATGTACATGGAAAAGCCGTTAGGTTTGAATGTAGCTGAAGGCCAGGCCCTACAGGCGGTTGTGAACCGTTACGGAACGATTTTTCAATTCGGGACTCAGCAGAGGTCTGATATACAGTTCCGCCTGGCCTGTGAACTTGTTCGCAACGGCAGGATTGGCAAACTACATACCATAAATGTTTGGGCCCCTCCGAGTGTTGCCGGAGGCTCGACGAAGAAGGCTGCTGTACCGGATGGTCTTGATTACGATATGTGGCTTGGCCCTGCGCCCTTTAGAGAATACACATATAACCGTTGTGCAAGCGACTGGGATAATAAATTTTGGTGGTTTAATTCCGACTATTGTATCGGATGGATTTCCGGCTGGGGTATTCATCCTGTTGATATTGCATTGTGGGGTGCGGGAGGTCTGCTTTCAGGCCCGATAGGAGTCGAAGGCACAGGAATTTTCCCAACCGAAGGTTTGTGTGACACAGCCACATACTGGAATGTTAAGCTGGACTATGCAAGCGCTGTGACGATGAACTTTATGTCGAATCCCCCTCCAGCAAAATGGTTGAGCCGTTATAACACGGAGGTAGATCATGGAACTGCTTTTGAAGGAACAGAGGGTTGGGTTTATGTTAACCGCAACGAAATGACTGTTTCTGATGAATCAATAAGGCTTTCAGGAAGTTCTGATGATATTAAATTATACCAGAGCACAAATCATGTCAGAAATTTTCTTGATTGTGCCAAAAGCAGGACAAAAACTATCTGTCCCGTCGACCAGGCTCATCAGGCTGATGTTGTATGCCATATTAGCGATATTGCGATAAGATATAAACGTAGGCTTAAATGGGACATGGAAAAGGAAATTTTTATTGGTGATGATAGTGCCAATAGAATGCTTTCGAGGTCAATGAGGAGTCCATGGAGGCTATAGGATTATGATTGTAGGTTGTTTTGCCTTGATTGAGCCATTTCAACCAATGAAGCGGCAGTTCGAAGCGATTGCCCAAATGGGCATTCAGTATGCCGACATAACCGACAACCACAGTGGAGGTATGTTAGGTGTCGAATATGGTTTTACGGCATCGTTCAGTCTGGACAGTCACCCGGCAAAGATTCTGCGAATGGCTGAGGAGGCAGGCCTTACTTTGACCAGCGTCTGCGCTCATGCCAATCTCCTTGATCCGACAAGCCCGGATGTGTACGGTACACGTGAAATCATTAAGGCTATTCGCTTAGCTAAGCTGCTGGATATTAAACACGTTATAACCACTGAGGGCGAACCAAAAACCGAATTTGGTGAAAAGTTGACTCCAGATAAGAGGCTGTTTTCCATTTGTGAAAAACTCCAGTCTCCTATTGAGTGGGCGGAGCATTTGGGGATCGAGCTTCTACTGGAACCTCACGGAATTGTAACGGATTCTGTCGAAGATATGTCTAATCTTCTTGAGTTGCTCGGCCACCCCGAGACGGTAGGCATCTGTCTTGATACGGGCAACAGCTGGCTTGGAGGCAGCGAACCTCTGGATTATATTGAAACCTTCGGAGAAAGAATCAAACATGTACATTGGAAGGATATGCCGGAAGAGTGGATTGAAAAACGCGGCAAGTTATATGGCTGTGGTATGAGTGTCATCGGGCTTGGTGACGGAGTTGTGGGAATAGAGGCTATCGTTAAAGCGCTAATAAAGACCGGCTTTGACGGCCCGACGACTCTGGAAGTAGCCGGCGCTGATGCAGTAAAAGTATCATACGAACGTTTGCAGGAATGGTCAAAGATTAGTAAATGAACAGAATAAGAAGGGATAAAATAATGAAATTTTGGACTAAGAACTTAATTATTTTGTTGATGGTCTTTTGTTTTTTAGGTTGTGAACCCGAAGAAGTTACCAGGACCTCGCCGAAAGAGGTGCCGGTAACCCCCGAAGCGGAAACTGTGATAACCCCCGAACAGGTGGTTGCTACCGAAGCCGAGGAGGTTACGGTAACCGAGACTGTAGCCGTCGAGGAGCCAGCTTGCGAAGAGGGTCGGCCTCTAAAGGCAATGCTTTTGACCGGTCAAAGCGCCGAGTGGCACCCGTGGCGGGTAAGCAGCCCTGTCTTGAAACGATATCTTGAGGAGACAGGCCTGTTTGAGGTTGATTATGCCAAAACACCCCAGAAGGGCGGCGATATGGAAAAATTCCGCCCCAATTTTTCAGATTACGATGTTGTAGTGATAGACTATGAAGGAGATATATGGTCTGAATCTACAAAAAAGGCATTTGTCGAATATGTCGAATCCGGCGGTGGAGTTGTGTTTTATCATGCTGCCAACAATAATTTTCCCGATTGGAAAGAATTTAATGAAATAGCCGGTCTGAGCGGTTGGGGAGACAGGGATGAAAAGGCCGGGCCGATGGTTCGGTTCCGCGAAGGCGAATTTGTGCTTGATACCACACCCGGCCAGGCCGGTGAACACGGGCCGCAACATAAATTTCAAATCATAAACCGTGTCAGGAACCACCCTATTACGAAAGGCCTGCCGGAAAAGTGGATGCACGCCAAGGACGAGTTATATGCCAGGCTTCGCGGACCGGCTGAGAATTTGACCGTTCTGGCGACCGCATACGCCGACCCGGAAAAAGGCGGAACGGGCGAACATGAGCCGATATTATTTACGGTCGGCTACGGCAAAGGAAGGGCCTTTAATACGGCCTTGGGTCATGCGAGCGAACCGCCGCTGAATGCTATTGAATGCGTCGGATTTATTACAACATTTCAGAGGGGCGCCGAATGGGCCGCGACCGGAAATGTTACCCAGCCGATCCCCCAAGATTTTCCAACCGCTACTAAGGTGAGCATACGAAAACTCATCAAGCAGGTAAATGTCAAAGAGCTGCTTGAAAATATTTCCGACTATGAGTACGGCCGGAGTCGCAAACCACTGATAGAGCTGGAAGAGTTTTTGGATTCGGCGCCTGATTCGCCCGAAACCCTGAAGGAAACCGAAAAACAGTTTAACGAATTTCTCCGTACCGACGCCACTTTAGACGCCAAGGAATTTATCTGTCGGAAACTAAGCGTAATCGGCTCGGAAAATTCTGTTCCGACCTTATCTGCGATGCTGCCCAGGCCCGGCACTGCAGATATGGCGCGATATGCGCTGGAGCGAATCGAAGGAGAAGCTGTGGATAAGGCTCTGCGTAAGACATTAATCATCGCGGCCGGCAAGAAAAAGGTTGGGATAATCAATACTTTGGGGGCCCGGGGCGATGAAAAGTCTGTAGGTGTTTTGGCAGGATTAATTTATGATAATGATTTGCAACTCGCCACCGCTGCAGTGGCGGCACTGGGGCAAATTGGTAATTCACGGGCCGCTGCCGTACTGGCTGATGCTACAGGCAAGGCCGGCGGGAAACTGAAGCAGCAGATTCTGCACGCATATCTCAATTGCGCCGACAATCTTAAAAAGCAAGGTAAATCATCAGAAGCTATCGATATTTACACCAGGCTTTATCATTCTGACAATCCCCAGAGCGTCCGCATCGGAGCTTTGCGGGGGATGGTTTTGTCCGGCGCCAAAGATTCGGAACAGCTCATTATCAATGCAATAAAGGGGAAGAACAATCGTTTACAGGCCCAGGGGCTTGCTTTAATGAGCAATATAAAAGACGCTGAGAAGATAAAACAGATAACAGACTACATGCCGAATCTTTCAGCTACGGCCAAGATTCAATTATTAGCCGCCCTTACGGGGATGGGGCAGTCTGCGGCTGGCCGCCAGGCGGCTGTTAGTGCAGCAAAGGACCAGGCCGAAGAGGTGCGGATTGCGGCTTTGGAGGCACTTGCCGTTTTGGGTGATGAGTCAACAGTAAGCCTGTTGGCTGAGGGTGCGGCATCGGCTGTCGGAGCCGAGCGCGAAGCCGCCCGCGAGAGTCTGTACAGTATGCCGGGTAAAAAAGTAGATGAGGCGATTATCGATGGCGTACCAGGTGCCAGGCCGGATGTGAAGATTGAGTTGATACGCGCCGTCGGCGGGCGCAGAATAGATGCCGGGGCCGATACTTTGATGACAGCCTTACAGGACTCTGACAGCAGTGTAAGGCTTCAATGCTGGAAGACTTTGGGGGATATAAATGTTCGTAATCTTGCCGGCCTGGTAAAACTTCTGGGCCGTGCTCAAAATGATACTGAACGCAAAGAGGCCGAGAAAACCGTGGCCGTCGTTGCAAACACTTTTCCAAAAGGTCTGCGGGCAATGCCGATACTTGAGGGTCTCGCTTCAACAGATAATGTCGATGCGGCATGTTCACTGCTGAGAGTCCTCGGTAAGACCGGCGGAGACGGCGGACTCGATATGCTTCGGGGGACACTCGGTGAGGATGACCCTGCATTTGTTGATGCCGCCGTTCGCGGTCTTGCCGAATGGCCTGACGATGAGCCGATGGATGACCTGTTGCAAATAGTAAAGACCTCCGACAACAAGACCCACAAGGTATTAGCTCTCCGCGCCTATATAAGGATGATCGGGCTCGATAGCGAGCGAACTGACCGGGAGGCAATCGAAATGTACCGCCTGGCAATGAGCAATGCGGACGACACAGATGCCAAGAAAACAGTACTGTCGTGTCTGGCTACGGTGAATTCACTTGAGGCGTTGAAGTTTGCGGCTGAATATCTTCGAGATGATGCTCTTGGTCGCGAAGCCGCCGCATCAACTATTAGAATCGCCCCCGGCCTGATACGCAACGGCCTGGGCGGGGAGTGTAAACCTATTTTGGAAAAAATTCTTACCGTCACCGAAGATGAAGACGTTCGCAGAAGGACTCGGAGAATGTTGAAGTGGATCGAAGAAGAACACGAAGGAGACGAAGATGATTAGCAAAGAAAGAACTGTCCGCGGATGTAAGGGGCGGATTTCCCGCAGAAGGTTTCTGGCTCATACCGCGGCAACAACTGCCGCCTTTACCATTGTGCCACGACACGTATTAGGCGGGCCGGGCCATACTCCACCGAGCGAAAAGCTAAATGTTGCCGGTGTCGGCGTCGGCGGCATGGGCGCCAGCAACCTGTTTGAAATAGCCGGCCTGGAGATGGACGAGGATGATAATATCCTTTCCAGGGAGGGGACCGGTGAGAATATTGTGGCGCTGTGTGATGTTGATGATGAGTTTGCCGGACGTGTGTATGAAATTTTTCCCAAGGCCAAAAGGTATCGCGATTTCCGCAGGATGCTTGAAAAGCAAAAAGATATCGACGCTGTTGTTGTTGCAACGCCCGACCACACGCATGCAGTGGTCGCTATGGCGGCGATGCAACTCGGCAAACACGTTTACGTGCAAAAGCCTCTGACGCACACCGTTTACGAGGCCCGCATGCTCACAGAAGCGGCCCGCAGGTATAAAGTCGCCACCCAGATGGGCAACCAGGGCAACTCCGGTGAGGGTGTTCGTCTTATTTGTGAGTGGATATGGGATGGTGCTATCGGTCCGGTCCATGAAGTTCATTCCTGGACCGACAGACCTGTCTGGCCTCAGGGCATACCCCGGCCCAAAGAAACTCCCCATGTTCCAAAATCGCTTGATTGGGACCTGTGGCTTGGGCCTGCGCCCGTCCGACCTTACCATCCGACATACCATCCATTCAGTTGGCGTGCATGGTGGGATTTTGGTACGGGTGCTTTAGGGGATATGGCCTGTCATATACTTGACCCGGCTTTTTCCGCCCTGAAATTAAAGTATCCCACCAGTGTCGAAGCAAGCTGCTCAACTTATGTCGCACCTGGAAAAATGTGGGAAAAAGAGGAAAACACCGAATCCTTCCCCAGGGCTTCTGTTGTACATTATACCTTCGGCGCACGGGAAGGTATGCCTGAAGTTAAGTTGCATTGGTACGATGGAGGTATGATGCCGCAGAGATCCGAAGAATTTGAGCCCAGAAGGAGGCTTCCTGAAAGTGGTGCTATCTTCGTGGGTGAAAAAGGATTACTGCTTTCAAGAACGTACGGCGAAAGCCCGCGTATTATTCCGGAGTCAAAGATGAAGGCTTACAAACGTCCCCCAAAGACTATTCCAAGAGTAAAGATGAGCCATGAGCAGAACTGGATTACGGCATGCAAAGGCGGCAGGCCGGCCTGCTCGAATTTCGACTACGCCGGTCCTCTGACCGAGATGGTATTGTTGGGAAATATCGCGCTTCGCTATCCAGGCGAACGGCTGGAGTGGGACGGGCAAAAAATGAAGGTTACCAACATTGATGAGGCAAACCAGTATGTCCAGCCCCGGTATCGGTCCGGATGGAACCTGTAATTGTGTGTTTTTGAAGTCTAACGAAAGAGCAAACTGTTCTAATATTTGTCGGGAGTGCAAAATGTGTAAAAAAACAGCGATACTTATGGTATTGTCGGCAGCAATCGTTTTTGCGGGGTCTTGCCAAGAGCAGAAGAATTATCGCAAGGAGTCAAAAATAATATCGCTGCAGAATCATCCGGCTACGGATGCCTATGACGGCTGGCGGTTAGGTGTGCAGGCCTGGACATTCAACCGCTTTACTTTCTATGAGGCTGTTGATAAGACCGCCTCGCTCGGCCTGGAGTGGATCGAGGCCTACCCGGGTCAGAGACTGAGCAAGGAAAGGCCAGGCGTGCGGTTTAACCATAATCTGCCGTCCCATATTCGCACCGAGGTCAAGGCCAAACTCGCCGATGCAGGCATCAGGCTCGTCAATTACGGCGTCGTCGAGCTGCCTGACAATGAAGATAAGTGCCGAAAAGTATTTGATTTCGCCAAGGATATGGGCATAGAAACAATAGTCTCGGAACCTCCGGAAGCGGCGTTCGATATTATAGAGAAGCTTTGCAACAAATACGACATTAACGTTGCAATACACAACCACCCAAAGCCCTCGCACTACTGGAATCCCGATACCGTGCTGAAGGTCTGCAAAGGGCGCAGCAGGAGAATCGGCGCCTGCGCCGACACAGGCCATTGGAAGCGCTCGGGTCTGAATCCGGCCGAGATGCTCAAGAAACTCGAAGGGCGGATTATCAGCCTGCATTTCAAAGACGTTATCCGCCAAGAAGGTGGGGATGATTACCACGATGTAGTCTGGGGCACCGGCGGTTGCGACGCAGAGGCGATGTTAAAGGAGCTTCATCGGCAGAACTTTGTAGGAGTGTTTTCAATCGAGTATGAGTACAACTGGGACAGCTCCCTGCCTGAGGTTCGCGGATGTATGAAATATTTCAATGAAGTTTCGGTCTGTTTGAATCCAAGCGGCTGGGGAGATCTTTTGGCCGGGGATTTGTCGAACTGTTATAATTCGCACAGTTGGACATTAGCCGACGGTGAGCTTGCCAGGAAGGGCGGCGGCGACCTGTGGACGAGGCGAAAGTACGGCGACTTTATTCTCGATCTTGAGTTCAAGGTTAACAAAGGCGGCAACAGCGGTGTCTTCATCCGCACGGGCGACATCCAAAACTGGCTGCACACCGGTATCGAGGTACAGGTGCACGACAGTATCGACGGGACGGCCCGGGGTTCGTGCGGGGCGATTTATGATTGCCTGGCGCCGGGTAAAGACGTGGCCAAAGACCCCGGACGCTGGAACCAGATGACGATAACCGCCCGGGCAAACAAAATATATGTCGTTATGAACGGCGAACAGATAATAGATATGGATTTGAACTTGTGGACCGAGCCGCACAAGAATCCCGACGGCTCGACTAATAAGTTCAACACTGCTTACAAAGATATGCCCAGAACCGGCCACATCGGATTCCAGGACCACGGCGACCCGGTATGGTATCGAAACATAAAGATAAAACCGTTATAGAAATTAAGCCGGAGAATCAAAGGGTATGAACAAAAAAATGAACCGGCGAAGTTTTCTTCGTTCAACAGCGGCGGCAGGTGCCGGATTAGTGCTGGCTCCTAATGTAATAGCTCAGGCCACAGGTAACAGCAAGGCGGACAGTCTGAATATTGCTCTGCTGGGAGCAGGTGCCCAGGGACAGGTGCTCCTGGACTCGTGTCTGAGGATCCCCGGGCTGCGTTTCAGGGCGGTCTGCGACATCTGGACCGCTTATAACCAAAAAAGGGTTACGCGCCTGCTGAAAAAGTACCGTCATGAGGTAAACGCTTACGTCGATTACGCCGAGATGCTCGATAAGGAAAAGGATCTGGACGCGGTGATAATAGCAACACCGGACTTCTGGCACGCCGAGCATACGGTTGCCTGTCTCGAAGCAGGGCTGCATGTTTACTGCGAAAAGGAGATGTCCAACACCCTCGAAGGCGCCCGCAGGATGCTACAGGCCGCTCGCAAGACGGGGAAACTGCTTCAGGTCGGCCACCAGAGGCGAAGTAATCCGCGCTATATTCACTGTCTGGACAAACTCATAAAACAGGCAAAGCTCCTCGGCAGAATCACCACGATAAACGCCCAGTGGAACCGGTCGGCCCGTCCGGACAACGGCTGGCCGAAAAATGCCGCCATTGACCAGGCCACACTAAACAAATACGGGTTCGAATCTATGCACCAGTTCAGAAACTGGCGATGGTATAAAGGTCTGGGCGGCGGCCCGATTGTTGACCTCGGCTCACATCAGATAGATGTCTTCAACTGGTTCCTCGGCGCCGGTCCCAAATCCGTCATTGCATCCGGCGGAACCGACTACTACGAAAAAAGCACACACCAATGGTACGATACTGTTATGGCGATTTACGAATACGACTACGAATACGACCAAGGCAAAAAGCAGACCGTGCGGGCCTTTTACCAGACAATAACAACAAACAGCAGCAACGGTTACTACGAGAACTTTATGGGAGATGAAGGGACACTGCATATTTCCGAGTCTGCCGGCAGAGGAGCCGTTTACCGGGAACCTTCGGCGCCCGACTGGGAAAAATGGGTAAAGGCCGGCTTTCTCAATGCCCCGACCGAGCAAAAATCCGATTCCACCGATGCCGTTCTGGACGTTCGTGAAACAATAGCACCCCCCGCTTATGAATTGCCGATTAAGATGGCCAGGAAATACCATCAGCCTCACCTGGAGAATTTCTTCGATGCCGTTCGCGGCAGGGCGAAGCTCAATTGCCCGCCCGAAGTTGCCTACGAATCGGCTGTTTCGGTACTCAAGGTAAACCAGGCGGTCGAAGCCGCCCGAAAACTCGATTTCAAACCCGAAGAATTCAAGGTTTAAATGGAATTAAAAACGGAGAGCGAAAAACTAAAAACCATAGCTTAAAATTTAAAACTTGTAAGTCGCAAAATTTTACGTTTTGTAGTGTGGCTTTGCACTTTTCGCTTTTCACTTTGTGTTTTACGATATGACGATAAAAGGATTTACATATACTGCGATTTTGTATTGCGTAATATCTGCCTTACCGGCACCCGCCGATACTTCAGGCATATTAATCGGCGATGAAAGCGACGGCAGCCGCTCCAATTTTGTTCACCAAATTGACCTGCTTGACGAAGAAGGTGAGAAAATATTTCTCGATGATGAACCGCTTTTGCCGTTTTCCACCCGCCAAACCTGCGGCGACTGCCACAGCTACGACAAAATCGCAACCGGGTGGCATTTTAATGCCAACCGCCAAACAGCTTCTCCCGGCAGAATCGGCCAGGCGTGGATATATGTTCACCAAATTACCGGGACACAACTGCCTGTTTCCTACCGCCCCTGGCCCGGTGCTTTTAGACCCGAACAGGCCGGGCTGACACCGTGGAAGTTTGCGCAAGTTTTCGGCAGGCAGATGACTTACCCGATGGGACAGGCAGATGAATCCGAGCCTGATTTTGATGCGAGGTGGATGGTATCCGGCGAGGTCGAGATAAATTGCCTCGCTTGCCATGATGCCGAACCTGCTCACAACCATGCTGAATGGGCTTTGCAGACGGCAAAACAGAACTTCCGCTGGGCCGCTGCCGCCTCCTGCGGATTCGCCTCTGTAGCAGGCTCTGCCGGGGATATGCCTGACATGTACGACCCCTTTATGCCTCCGGTTTTGGACGATGCCAGACTTATTCGGCCTTCAGTATCCTACGACCGGGGCAGGTTCGATGAAAAGGGCGGGATTTTCGTTGATATTGCGACAAAGATACCGGTTGAGCGATGCTATTTCTGCCATTCGAATCAAGACGCAGGTGTCGAGAAGTGGCTTTCCAATGAAGATGTGCACTTAGCTGCGGGGCTTGTTTGCGTCGATTGCCACCGCAACGGCCTCAACCACGCTATTGTCAGAGGATATGAAGGCGAGGCGGCCACATCGAAAAACCCGCTGGCTGAAGTTTTATCATGTGAAGGTTGTCATCTGCCGGGCGATTCTTGTTCGGTTCCGACATCCGGAAACTCGGCAGCGCCCGAACCGGCTCACTCCGGGATACCAACTGTGCATTTTGACAAGCTAACCTGTACCGCCTGCCACTCCGGACCCTGGCCGAAGCAAAAAACCATCCGCACAAAAACCTCCCGTGCACACGGCCTGGGAACTTATAACAGCAACAAATCCGAAGATGCCCTTCCCCATATTGTTTATCCGGTTTACATCAAACAGGCGGACGGCAAAATCGCACCTCACAAGGTGGTTTGGCCTGCGTTCTGGGGCTGGTTGAAAGATGGTGCCGTTACACCGATCGCACCTGAAACGGTTGTCTCGGCCGCGGGGGAAGTCTTACCCCAAGCCCGGCAGGCATCTTTGAGCGGCTGGCGCCCGCTGACCGACGAGCAGGTAGTACAAATCCTGACCTCGCTTTCATCTTATGACTCGGACAAAGGCGCCCCGGTGTATATCTGCGGCGGTAAAATGAATCGTCTTGGTGAAGCAGGCCGACTGATTGAGCAGGAAAATTCCGGCGCCGGCCAGTACGGCTGGCCCATCGCTCACGACGTAAGACCGGCACAGCAGTCATTAGGCGTCCGCCGCTGCGAGGATTGTCATTCGACAAATGCTCCGTTTTTCTTCGGCCAGGTTGAGATTGACTCACCGCTCCAATCACAGGCCGGACGCGTCAAATTAATGACCGATTTTGAAGACATAGACGCCTTTTATGCAAAGGCGTTTGCCTTTTCCTTCGTATTTCGCCCCTGGCTCAAACTTGTAACTATCGCCTGTACTACAGTTGTAGCAGCGGTCTTGTTGTTATATGCCTTCAAGGCCCTGACCTGTTTGGCAAAGGTATTCGCCTGCCAAAATAATGAAACCAGTCGGGAATATTAAGGCGTATGATTTTGAAAATTGACAACCTGAAAAAGCTTGCCGCCTGTGTTTGGCTTATCTGTTTGGTTGTTTTGTCAGCTACCGGATTCGGGCCTTGGCTCGTTTTGCACAAGAGACTCACCGGCTACTGGCTGATGGTTCACGTTACCTTCGCACCGGTTTTCGCTTTGTGCACGGCTGTGCTGGCCGTTATGTACGCACACAATCTGAGCTTTGATAAAAGCGACAGGCTTTTTTTGTTGCGCATTTTTCGACGCAGGAAACCGTATGAGGAATTTGTCGGGAACGGTTCAGTCATTGTTATGAAAGTGTGTTTTTGGCTGATTTGCGTGTCGGCTTTGCCTCTGTTTTTGTCGAGTGTCCTGAGCATGTTTCCCCTGTTCGGAACCGAAGGCCAGGAGATAATGTTCCAGACGCACCGCTACAGCGCTTTGTTACTTTCTTTGTTTGGAATTTTATACACGTATCTGTTAATCAGGACACTGCTACAGAAGCGATAACAAACTAAACCATAACATTTATATTTGGGAGAAAGTACTGTGGAAAAAGTGGTAGCATTGCTGTCGGTTTTCGGGCTGGGTATGTGTTTTTCGCTGCTTGGCTCTATCAGCGTCAAGTTGATGCCGAGGCTGAAGATTGACCAGGCCAAATTTGGCACTCTGATTTCGGCGTTTATGTTTGCGTGTCTGATTGCATCGTTGATTGTGGGGGTAACTATCGACAAATTGGGCTATAAGCCCATAGCAATCTTTGGATTTGTTGCAGTGGGATCGTGTATATTCGTTCTTGCGCGAGCCGGAACTTATCAGGTAGCCCTTGTGCCCTGTATTGTATTGGGTTTCGGTGCGATGGCTTTGAACACTGCCGGAAACACTTTAATACCGGTGGTCCTTTTCTCAGGCAAGAATCCGGCGGCAGCCAGTAATTTAGGCAATGTCTTTTTCGGTTTGGGCCTTTTTCTTACACCGCTTATTATCAGTTTCCTCTTCCAGAAGACTTCCTACGAAAAGGCCATATCGGTTTTGGGTGTTATAGCGTTTGCGCCTGTTGTTCTCGCAATTGGGGCGGTATATCCCTCAAGCCAGGCGGGTTTTGCACTCTCTGATGCCCTTAAACTGCTCGCTGAGCCTGCTGTGCTGATTGCGGCGCTGGTCCTGTTTTGTTATATAAGCCTGGAATCATCCTTTTGTAACTGGCTGCCGGCATTCGGAAAGGAAGTGCTCGCTTCTTCCAATCCGGATGCCGAATCCAATGTTCTGGACGCGTCGGCTCAGCGTCTGCTTTCCCTTTTTGCGGTGGCTATGATGGTCGGCCGATTGCTCGCCAGTCAAATACCGGCGATAACAACCTACGGCGGCTGGTTCGTCGCCGGCGCCGCATTAATTGGGGCTATAGTAATTTTTATAATGACCGTTACTAAAACCGCCACACAGGCAAAGGTATTGGCAGTTCTTGCCGGCCTTGCCTTTGCACCCTGCTTCCCGACAACTGTCGGAGTTACGTTTGCCAAGTTCACCCCGGACATTTACGGCAGTGTTTTCGGAATAATCTTTGCGGTGGGCTTGCTTGGTGCCGTTATCGTCCCAAAGGCTATCGGAAACCTTGCAAAAGGCTCAACAATCCAGAAAAGCCTCAGGCTTCTGGTGCCTTTCTGCATTATTCTGTTAATATTGGCAATAGTGCTCGGCAATATTACCGGTCCGGCAAGCTGACCAAAAAGATGTGGAACAGGTAAAATCCTTTAAGTCGTCGCCGGCCTCGGTCATTGAGTGCTTACAATAGGATTAACGCTCCGCCTGTGGGGTCAGTTGCAGCACCACTTCGCCGTCCCGTATGTCTATGCCGGTAAGGCGAACTTGCCCGTCAGAAGCATTAAAAACCGGCTCGAAGGGCTTATTCTCCAACATTGCTGACGAGATGTCTCCAGCCGGGATACCGTCAAACCCGGCAACATTGGAGTTAATTATTTCTTCAATTACCTTTTTGAGAATGAATGTAACATCCAATGTGCCGGCTGATACCTTCTCAAGATTCAGACACAGCAATCCCGCTTCATCGAGCTTCGGACTTGTAACAACCGTCATCACCACCGGCACCCGGCTGTATTTTACGGTTGCCATCAGCAAAATTCTGCCTTCTGTCATGATAATTGCGGGAAGAGCAAGACTCGCACCGCCTGATGTCGGGCGCCACGGCCCACGGGCGATGATGTCATTGAGACCCGCCTCTGTAATCACAAGTTCAAAAGGTTCACCGAACTGGCTTTTGTTGTGAATTTCCGGAGCGATGTAGTTTGTCAGGTATGGACTGACCTCGGCGGCGTTCGGCGGCGAGACCGGTTTGTAATAAGGGGGAACACGGCTGAGAAAAAAAGCGACAACAGCAGGCAATATCAATATGACAGCCGCTGCTGTGCAGACAACAACCAGAATGAACTTCCTCTTGCCGGTCAATTTAAGTTTCAACATAAATGTGGTATGCAATGCATACCCTGCCCTGTATTATTGTTTGTTGCTTATCAACACTAATGTGATTATAGTGGCTCTGTTGTTTCATCAAAGTTTTTTTTGTTACGGGTTGCTGTTTTGCCCGGTTTTGTTTTTTTGAGGATTGATTTTGAAAGGTATTTTCAAGTGGCAAGTCATTTTGGTGACCGTCTTTGCAAGGCGGTAAAGAGTAAGAGCACTCCTTTGACCGTGGGTCTGGACCCCGTTTACAATCGTTTGCCCGAATCGATACGGGGACAAAAGACTATGAATGATGAATACGATTTAGCCTCCGCCATCGATGCGATTTTCGATTTTTGCACCCGGGTGCTTCGGATAGTAGCGCCTTTGGTGCCGGCTGTGAAGATTAATATCGCTTACTTCGAGAAGTATCTGTGGGAGGGGCTTGAATGTTACTACTCGCTGATATCCGAGGCCGACGCCCTGGGTGTGGAAGTGATTGGCGATGTGAAACGAGGCGACATCGGACATACCGCCGCCTGTTACGCCCAGGCCCACTTGCAGAATCCCGAGCTTACGGGCCTGGAGGATATTATCACGCCCGATGCTGTTACGATAAACGGCTTCGCGGGCGCCGACGGAATCATTCCCTTCGCAGACACCGCAACCGAACAGGGTAAAGGTGTTTTCGTCTGGGTGCGGTCAAGCAATCCAACTGCAGGGCAAATCCAGGATTTTGCGGACTCGGACGGCGTAAAAATGTACGAAAAGTTAGCCGAGGTGGTCGGCAACATCGCAAATCAGGCAAAAAGATTAGGTTCAGCCGGGTACAGCAACGTAGGAATGGTTGTCGGGGGCACTTGTCCCGAAGAAACGACCTCGCTTCGAGCAAAATACCCGAAGGTGTGGTTCCTCGTCCCCGGATTCGGCTCACAGGGGGCCGGTGCAGAAGAATGCGTGCGCTTTTGTAAAGACGACCACACCGGTGCTTTGATTAATGCATCACGCTCGATAATCTACGCCTACGAAAAACCGAATTATAAAAACCAATTTGGTGCTAACTGGGAAAAGTGTATCGAACAGGCCGTAATCGATGCCAAAATTGAACTGGCCAAAGTGATGTAGCAAAGGTTTTTATTTGTGATGCAGGGCAAGAATGTTCTTGTAATGGGACTGGGGCGATTCGGCGGAGGTGTTGATTCGGCAATATTTGCCTGCAAGTCAGGTGCGAAGGTAACGGTAACGGACTTGGCCGATGAAAGTGCCCTCGAAGAGTCGCTGGCAGAACTTGCAGGTTTTGACATCGAGTATCACCTGGGGGGGCATCGCAGAGAAGATTTCAAAAATACCGATTTGGTGATAGTTAATCCTGCGGTACCGCCCGATAACCGATTCCTGCAAACAGCAGATAAAGCCAAAAGGTTAATCACTTCACAGGTCGAAATCTTCTTTCAGTTGTGCCGGTGCCGCATAGTCGGAATAACCGGGGCAAACGGCAAGAGCACGACCGCCGCACTTACAGCTCACTTGTTGCGAAAAGGCAGCGGGCAAAAAGGCATTGGATACAGAAGAGTCCGGCTGAGCGGTAATATAGGAAACCGCCCCTTGCTCGAAATACTGGATGAACTGGACTGCCGTGATGTCGTCGTTCTGGAGTTGAGCAGTTTTCAGTTAGAGCAGCTTTCAAGGATACAAACGGCACCGGATGTTTCGGTGATAACAAATCTTACGCCAAACCATCTCGACAGGCACGGCACCTTCGAGGCGTATTGTGCGGCGAAAGAAAATATCTTTAAATTCCAGAAAGGCCGCAAAAACGAGCCGGCGGTATCAATCTTCAATGCCGAGGACCTAATTACAGCCGGGTGGTTCGAGCTTTATAATAAAGACCCGCAAAGATGCTCTCTGACATTCAAGGGCGCAGATGTTCCCGACAAATTCCAAAAGGTATTCAATCTGCCGGGCAGGGCCAATCTTTCAAATCTTGCCGCAGCCGTTGTCGCGGCAAGACAGTTCAAAGTCAATGATGACACGATACTTCAGGCCCTTGCCACCTTCCAGGCCCTGCCGCATCGGCTTGAACTTGTAGCCCAAATCAAGGGTGCGCGTTGGTATAACGACTCGATAGCGACTACGCCTGTAAGTGCTATCGCGGCCCTGGAGGCGTTCGAGGAACCGAAGATTATCATTGCAGGCGGATACGATAAGGGTTTGGTGTTTGACGAGCTTGGCAAAGAGATAGCACAAAGGGCCAAGGCCGCGATATTAATCGGAGACACCGCGACTAAAATTGCCGGTGCAATCCGGATGGGAGGCGGAACGGGCGTACAGGTGGAGTTTGCCGGCTCAATGGGCCAAGCCGTCAATTGCGCCGGTCGGCTTGCACAGGATGGCGACGTCGTGCTGCTCAGTCCCGCCTGTGCCAGTTACGACATGTTCACAAACTTCCGTCAGAGAGGGGAGGTGTTCAAAAAATTGGTAACAAAACTTGCGGAGATATAAATTGCAGAAAGGTCTTTCGCCTTGTCGATACCGACCTTAATTACATTCGTTGTTTACTTTGTCTTCCTGCTCGGTATCGGTGCATATTTTTATCGTAAGTCAGTTAGCATCGAGGATTACCTCCTGGGCGGCAGAGGCATGGGGGCATGGGTGACGGCACTATCGGCACAGGCCAGTGATATGAGCGGCTGGCTGTTGATGGGCCTGCCGGGGGCTATCTACCTTGGAGGCATCGAAAATGCGTGGATCGCCATCGGGCTGTTTTTCGGCACAGTCCTTAACTGGCAACTGGTCGCCGGCCGGCTGCGGGTCTATACGGAAAAGACCAATACCATAACCCTGCCGTCTTTCTTCGAGGAACGCTTCGGCGACCCTACAGGCCTTTTGAGAACGGTCTCGGCGATTATCATACTCGTATTCTTTGCAATATACGCCAGCTCCGGTTTGGTCGCTGCAGGGAAGCTCTTTGAGGCCGTCTTCGGTATCAATTATCAGCTCGCGGTTATTGTCGGCGGAACGGTAATAATCGCATACACCTTTCTCGGTGGATTCTTAGCCGTCTGCTGGACGGATTTGTTCCAGGGATCTTTGATGGTTGTGGCGATTGTGCTTGTGCCGATACTTGCATACTTTGAGACAGGCGGCACAGAGCCAATCAGAGCAAACATGGCGGCAAAGGGCATATCCACCGGTTTGATACCCGCCGGCAGCAAATTTCCCCTTTTGGCTATTCTCTCTGCGTCGGCGTGGGGATTGGGTTATTTCGGCCAGCCCCACATACTGGCCCGGTTCATGAGCGCAAAATCGCTGACCAAGCTGAAAGAATCGATGCAGATAGCAATCGTGTGGGTATTTATGTCTTTGTCGGGGGCGGTCGTTGTAGGGCTTGTCGGTATCGGAATGTTCGACAATCTGGCCGGCGGCGACCAGGAGAACGTATTTATCTATATGATTGACAAGCTGTTTAATCCGTGGGCCGGCGGGGTAATGTTAGCGGCGATACTGTCGGCTATCATGTCAACTATAGATTCGCAACTTCTGGTTTCTTCATCGGCGCTGGCGGAGGATTTTTATCAAAAAGCGATAAAGAAAAACGCTTCTCAGCGCGAGATAATAATCGCAGGAAGGATTTGCGTTATCATCATATCGGCGGTGGCGCTGTTTTTGGCTCTGAGGCCGAACGACACAATATTGGGAATTGTAGCGTACGCGTGGGCCGGTTTCGGCGCGGCATTCGGGCCTCTGGTGCTGTTTGCTTTATTTTCGCGGAGGACGACCTGGCACTCGGCCCTGGCTGGTATGGTGGCCGGAACCGTGGTTTTAGTGGTCTTCAAACAGGTTGGGCTGGGAGAGTATCTGTACGAAATCGTTCCGGGATTCTTGGCTAACTGCTCAACCATAATGGTAATCAACAGATTCTTCCAGCAAAAAGATACGCAGATACTGAAGGATTATGACTTGGTCACCGCTACAATCAGAAAGTTGAATAAATAAAGGCTTCTGGTAATAAAACCCCGGCCACCCATCCTTCGTTAAAAACTACGGAGGGTAAACGGGTGCCCGGGCTAAACAGGCGTTATGATATGTTACCAACAAATGACAGATGCGCCCGGGGGCTGATTTTTATATTAAAAATGTTTGACAGTGCCGAATCGGCGGATATAATGTTGCGTTTTCCGAAAGAAAATGGTATTAGGGTAATATTATGAAGACTTTTGTGGCGAAAAAAGAGGCTGTCGAGCATAATTGGTATGTAGCAGATGCCGATGGTCAAATTCTGGGCCGACTGGCGGCGGGTATCGCACCGATTTTGATGGGTAAGTCGAAGCCGACCTACACGCCTCACGTGGATACGGGAGACTACGTGATTGTCGTAAATGCCGAGAAAATCAGGCTTAGCGGCGATAAGGCCCAAACCAAACAATACCAGCACTACACCAGACACCCGGGAGGGCAAAAGAGTGTCTCTTTTGAGCAAATGCTCTCGAATCAGCCCGAGAGGGTGATAGAATTAGCCGTCAGGCGAATGCTTCCGAAGAACAAACTGGGTCGGCAAATGCTGAAAAAGTTGAAGGTTTTTCGGGGTCCGCAGCACAACCACGGTGCACAAAAACCTGAAAAACTCGAATTGTGAGGTTTTTAAGAGAGATTTAAGATATGTCTAAAAAGGAAGCTGAAGGCCCTCTGATTGAACCGGGCAAAGCAGCAGGGCAAAGTACAGCTAAAGCAAAATTCGATCCGGCCAGGGACAAGACGGATAAAAAGGCGAAGAAGGAACCGGATAAAAGCGGGTATATCTGGGGTACCGGCAGACGCAAGAGGAGCGTTGCGCGAGTGCGAATCCGGCCGGGCAAAGGCAAGCTGCTTATAAACAAGAAAAATGTAGATGATTACTTTGCCCGCCGGCAGGACAGAGATGTTGTGATTGCTCCTCTTAAGGCAACGGATAAGCTAAAAGCCTTCGACGTTTTTGTAAATGTCAGAGGTGGCGGGACGAGCGGCCAATCCGGCGCGACGATGTTAGGGATAGCAAGGGCTCTTAGAAATTACGACGATGGCCTGCTTAAGATACTGCGTGACGGCGGTTATCTGACACGCGACGGCAGGATGGTGGAACGGAAAAAGCCCGGCCAGAAAGGAGCGAGGCGAAGGTTCCAGTTTTCCAAGCGTTGATTTGCAAATCGGATTTTGGATTATTACAATAGCCGCCGGGAAAACTTTTCGGCGGCTGTTTTTTTATGTAATGCCCGGCTGTGAAGACACGGCCAAACAAGTTTAGCCGTGTCACCCAATGGTACTATTGAGCTCGATGTTATTGGATTTGGCGGCAGTTTTTTTGCGGAAAGGATTAGAGATGATACGAGTAGCGATAATCGGGGCAAGCGGTTATACGGGTCTTGAGTCGATTGAAATAATCCTGCGCCATCCGGAGGCCAAGCTTGTTTATCTTACAGCCCTGCCCCAGGAATGCGGACGGGCCAGTGAAGTATTCGGGCGGCTTAAGGGAAGATGCAGTTTGCATATCGAGCCTCTGGATCTGGACAAGTTGGGCGCCGAGGCTGATGTGTCTCTTTGCTGTCTGCCGCATAAGGTCTCGATGGGATTTGTGCCTAAACTGCTCGAAACGGGCGTTAAGGTTATCGATTTCAGTGCGGACTACCGGCTCAAAGATGTTACGGTTTATGAGAGTTTTTACAAAGTAAAGCACACCGATACGAAGAATTTGCCGGCCGCTGCGTTCGGATTACCGGAGTTGTTTCGTGAGCAGATAAAAGGGGCAAACCTGGTTGCGAATCCCGGGTGTTATCCGACCGGAGCGATACTGGCAATTGCTCCGCTGCTTAAAAACGGCCTTATAAATACGAACTCGATTATCGTAAATGCGGTAACGGGCGTGTCGGGGGGCGGCAAGAATCCTTCGACCGCCTTTCATTTTCCGAATATGAACGAGAACCTGTTTGCGTATGCGGTCGGGTCGCATCGACACATGCCGGAGATGGAGCAGATTGCGACACAGGTGGCCAGTGAGCAGGTCCGGATTCTTTTTCAGCCGCATGTCGGGCCGTTCGACAGAGGGATACTTTCGACTGTATATTGTGAGCCGGCCAAGGAATTGGACGCCGATAAGCTCAAATCGATTTACAAGACATTTTATAATTCGGAACCGTTTGTGCAGGTAACAGATTCACCGCCTGCGGTGAAGAATGTCGCCGGCGGCAATTATTGCCATGTATTTGCAACTATGGCCAGGGGTAAAGTTGTGTGCTTTTCGGCGATTGACAACCTCGTCAAGGGCGCATCAGGCCAGGCGGTGCAGAATATGAATATTATCTTTGGGCTGGATGAGACTTTAGGCCTTGAATAATGGCTAAAGGTGTTATAAAAGTTGCGACGTGTCAGTTTGCGGTCGGTGCCGACATCAAAAGAAACAGCCGGCGGGTTTGCGCGTATCTGGATAAAGCCCGCAAAGCAAAAGCCGATATCGTTCATTTTCCTGAATGTGCACTGAGTGGGTACGCAAGCGTTGACTACAAGACATTTGACGGGTACGACTGGGATTTATTAAAGAAAGAGGCCCAAAAGGTCATAGCCCTTGTGGGAAAGCTGAGGCTGTGGGTGGTATTAGGTTCGGCGTACAGATTGACCGAACCGAATAAACCACACAACAGTCTTTATTTGATTGGGCCGGAAGGCGATATCATCGACCGGTACGACAAGAGATTCTGTACGGAGATTGACCTGGCCAATTTTACGCCGGGAAACCACTTTGTGAACTTTGACATTAATGGGGTGAAGTGCTCGCTGTTGATATGTTTTGATTTACGGTTTCCGGAGATTTACAGACAGCTCAAGAAGCGAAAGGTCGATTGTATTTTTCAATCGTTTTACAACGCCCGGCAGAAAGGCCCGAGCGTGCATACCGATATTATGAGGCAGACGATGCAGTGCAGGGCGGCGACGAATCATTTTTGGGTGAGTATGGCGAATTCGAGCGGGTACTATTCGCCTTATCCATCATGTTTTATCCAGCCTGACGGTAAGATTGCGGCTCAGCTTGGGTTCAATCGTGCAGGTATGATGATTAACACGGTGGACCTTGGTAAGGTGTTTTACGACCCATCGGCAAAATTCCGAGAGATGGCAATGAAGGGCCGGCTCAGCAACGGACAGGGAAGTATCAAAGACCCGCGGTCAAGAAACAGCAAGACTCTTTAGACTTAACTTTTACACTTTTCGGCCTAAGACAGTGCGGACTTGTCTGTTCTTGCAAAATCGCCTCTGCGGGCGTATGATGGGCCTGATGGCAAGGAAAACGCATAAAACCAAAGGTCCGCCGGGCATCCAGGTCAAGAACAAAAAGGCCTATCGCGACTTTCAGCTCTTAGAGAAGGTCGAGGCCGGCATGGAGCTTTTAGGCACGGAGGTAAAGAGTCTGCGTGACCACGGCGGAGACCTTGAAGGCTCATACGCCCGTATTATGAACGATGAGTGCTGGCTCATCGGCTGCAAGATCGCCCCGTATGCACAGGCCTCCCACAACAATCATGAGCCTGAAAGAAATCGAAAGCTGTTGCTGCACAAAAGACAGATTGCAAAAATAAAAATTAAACTTGCACAGCGGGGCTTTACTCTCGTGCCGCTTCGGATATACTTTAATAGCAGAGGCCTGGCAAAGGCCGAGTTAGCACTTGCAACGGGCAAAAGACAATACGATAAACGCCAAAAGATACAGCAGCGCGAGCAAAAAAGGGATGTCGAAAGAAGCATGAAAAAATATCGGCGTTAAGAGGTCACCCTGAGCGCAGCGAAGGGTCTCGTTTGTACGAAAATAATGAGATTCTTCGCTTCGCTCAGAATGACAGGCGCATTGTGTACTCATTTTGTTAGAGATTGCAGGAAAGGTTGTATTATGGCAAAGGACGATGAGAAAGAAAAGAAGATAATTGTGGATGAGGACTGGAAGGCCCAGGCCAAGAAGGAAAAGGATATTTTGGCCGCCCAGGAAAAGGCCGAGCAGGAAAAGAAAGAAAAGCAACGCTCTGCCCTTCCGCCTGCCGACTTCGCCGGGCTTGTAAATACATTCACCACGCAGGCCTTTTTCGCAATGGGTGTGCTTCGCACCAAGGAAGACAAAGACATCCCCGCCGACCTGGAACTGGCCAGGTACAATATCGACATGTTGGAGGTCCTGGGTACTAAGACCAGCGGCAATATCACCGATGAGGAAAAGAAGCTGCTCGATAACACCCTCCATCAGTTGCGGATGGCCTTTGTAAAAGTATCAGAGTCGAAGGAGGCCGAATAAAACCTTGCCTGATATTTTAGATAAAATCGTAGCCGATAAACGTGTCGAGGTTGCTCAGCGGATGGCCCAAAAGCCGTTGGGGTCGCTCACCGCGGCTGTCTCGAACCTGCCCAAGTGCCGTAATTTTCATAAGGCTATAACAAAACCGAACGGACGGGGCGTAAACGTAATAGCCGAGATCAAGAAGGCCTCACCCTCGGCCGGCCTTATCCGCGAAGACTTTGACCCGGTCGAAATTGCAAAGATATATCACACCTGCGGGGCAGATGCGATAAGCGTCCTGACCGACGAAAAGTATTTCCAGGGAAAGCTCAAATACATCGCCCAGGTCAAAGAGCAGGTGCCGCTGCCGGTCCTGCGAAAAGACTTTATCATCGACAAATATCAGATTTACGAGGCCCGCGCAGCCGGTGCCGATGCGATTTTGCTCATTGCCGAAGTCTTAAACCCGGCCCGGATTATGGATTTTCTCATCCTGGCGAGCAAGCTGACGATGACTTCCATTATCGAGGTTCATTCAGCCGATACGCTCCTTGCGCTTCGCAGCCTTGTAGGCTTTCCACTGAAACACTACAGCGTCATCGGAATTAATAATCGCGACCTTACTACAATGGATGTGGACCTGGCCACTACCAGCCGATTAGCAGACCTGGTTGACAACAAAAAAGAGCTTATTACCGAAAGCGGTGTAAAAACAAGGGCCGATGTCGAAAAGCTCATATCAATCGGCCTCGGCGCCGTGCTCATCGGCCAAACACTCTGCGAAGCCGGCGATATCGAAAAAAAGTTTAAAGAATTGTTCGAACCAGCCGGACCATAGTAAAATATATTGTTTCCTTTTGTCATTCCCGCGAAAGCGGGAATCCAAGAGTTGAAAAATAGTGTGAATCCGTATGAATCCGTGTCTAAAAACAATCAGGTTTGAGTAAATAAATAACTCAGGAGTTACAAGATGCAAAAGCAGGCCGAGTATGAAAAGGCAATAAAGACCAAGTATCCCGAACCCATAGTCATCGTCATCGCCAAAGATGCGAACGGCAAGGCCAATCCAATGACCGCCGGCTGGAACACCATCGTTTCCGGCTCGCCGCCTATGATGGCTGTAGCGGTTGTTCCCAAGCGTCATACCGCCGCCGCCATCGGTCACTCGAAGTGTTTTACGATAGCCTTTCCCTCAACCGATATGGCAGAAGAAGCGCTGTTTTTCGGCACAAAGAGCGGACGTGACATCGATAAACTCGAAGTTACCGGCTGCAAGACCGAACCGGCAACCAAAATCGACTCGGTGATTTTATCTGATGCAACGGCCAATTTCGAGTGTGAGCTCCAAACGCAGATACCAACCGGCGACCACATCCTTTTTGTCGGAAAAGTCGTCGCCTCTCATATCAATACCGAGCCCACAAAACGGCTCTACACAACAGCCGCCGGCGGAGAAATGGGCCCGGCATCATAAAAGCCTAACAATTAACCGACATTTTTATTGGGTCTTTTAAAAAATACGGAACCAATTCCACCCTCAATCCGACTTTTAATATAGATGCGAAACCGAGCCGAGCAAATAGAAAACGAGCTGCTGGTTATAAGGTGCCAGCAGGGAGATAGCGAAGCATACAGCAAGCTCGTGGCAAAATGGCAAAGACGGCTTTTCAATTACGCTTATAAGGTTACCGGTTCTAAAAGTGCAAGCTGGGACATCGTCCAGGATACATGGTACGCTGTCATAAAAGGCCTGCGTAAACTCGATGATGCCAGCGTATTTGGCTTTTGGGTGTTCAGGATATTGAGCAATAAATGTAACGACTGGTTGCGAAAGCAGCAAAGACGGGCCCGGCTAAGTGACGAACTCCGAGGCCGGGCCAATAATAGCCAAGCGCCTCGAGCCGACAGCGCAGCAGACTCGCTTGAAGAGACTATCGAAAAATTATCACCCGACCGCAGGATTCTGCTGGCGCTGCGATATAAGGAAGAGTTTGATATTGCTCAAATAGCACAGATTCTTAACATCCCGGAAGGTACGGTGAAATCACGTTTGCACCGAACATTAGAAAAATTGCGACAGCTAATGGAGCGCAGGCAAAATGGATAATCTGGAAAAACAACTGAAAAAAACGTTCAAAACCGAACCCGGATTTGACCCGGACAAAGGCCAATTCAAACAAAAGGAGATTATACAAATGAAGCTATTCTTTGAAAAATTCACAAACAACATTAAATACATAAAGGCTATTTATTGGATTTTTCTTTTACTGTGCGTGGTGATCACCTGTGCCGGCCTGGCAGGCATGCAGCAAAACACAGGAAGATATATTTACTTCGGCCTCTTCATGGCCTTGGTCGGCTACAACTCGACCATACTGATGAAGCTGTGGTACTGGGTGTTGAAGAGCAAACTCGACGTCCTAAAGGAAATCAAGCAGCTTCAGCTTCAGATCGCCGAACTCGCAGAAAAAGATTCTTCCACTAAGAATTAAGCTGTAAACAACACGGAACCGCGGAAATTCGGCCAAACGATTTGCTTTTGACAATCGGCGTGTTATCTGATAGAATTCTGTTATGATTTCAGAGCAGGACAAGATGACAATAATGGATATTGCCCGGCGATACGATGTCGGGGAAGTATTGCTGTTTGGGTCAAGTGCCGATCCAAAACTTCAGGCAGCAGATATTGACCTGGCTGTTGAGGGTATTGAACCTGCACAATTCTTCAGCTTTTATGGAGATCTGCTTTTCGCTTTGTCAAGGCCTGTTGACCTGATTGACCTGGCAAGAGACACAAAATTTAACAGATTGGTCGCGCGGGAAGGGATTCGAATATATGGCCGAACTGCATGAGTATATAGAAGCAGAGCTGGAGAACATCGAAACAGTTGTGACAGAACTGCCGGATTGCGATTCGCTGTCGAAAATATCATCACTCGAGTTGGCTGGAGTAGGGGCTCTTTTACACAATTTTTATAACGGCATAGAAAACATTCTGAAACAGATAATTGTTTCCCGCGGGGGAAAACTTCCTGATGGCTCATCCTGGCATCGGGACGTCGTTAACACAGCGACGTCATGCAATATTATTTCCCAATCCACCGCCAATGAATTGAAACAATACCTTGCATTTCGTCACTTTTTCAGTCACGGTTACTCTTTCGACCTCGACGAAAAGCGAATTATCCCGTTGGTCAAAAACATCCCAAAAACTCTTGACTTATTCAGAAGTAACATAAGCAGAGCACTCTGAACAAACTTATCCCGTCAGCAGGTCGAACTCTTCCGGGCTTAGGCTGTGGCGCAATTTCTGCAGTGCTATAAGCTCCAACTGGCGAACCCTTTCCTTGCTCAGGTTCAAATCGGCGCCGATTTGCTTTAAGCTCTTGAACTTCTTCCTTATGCCCGTATCCTCCAGGCCGAAGTGGCTGCGGATAATGTACTGCTCCCGCTCGGTCAGATTGTTTTCTATAACCTGTTCAAGGCTGTGATGTGCACGCTCGATTGCCCCCATATCCACACCGCCCGCGGTTCTTAAATCCTGCTGAATGTTTGACATATCCGCGGTGTGTCTGTCAAACCTTGCCGCTTCGGCCGGTATATTGCGAGCGAAATCCTTCACCACCGCCCAGGAAGCATACGTACTGAACCTGTAGCCTCTCGTATAGTCGAATTTTTCCACCGCCCGCATCAGTGAAAGGTTGCCCTCGCTCACAAGATCGCTCATACCCGCTCCGGTCCCGAGATGCTTGCCCGCAATACTCACAACAAGTCTCAGGTTGGCCTCGATGATCTTCTTTTTAATCTCTTCGGCCCGGTCCAGGTATTGTTCAGTTCGTCTCAGTCGCGTGCTCCTGGGATTTGCCGTGCTTATTTTAGCCCGCTCCAGACAGGCCAGATACTTCAGATAGTTGTATCGGCGAAAAAGTTCCATCTCCTGCCGGCGGTTAAGTAAAAGCCCGGTGCCTGATGTTTGCTCCGAGACAGAGATAGTGTCGCGGTCTAAAATTTTCTCTCTCGCATCCGGCTCCAAAAATTCGCTGCTGTCGATATACCTTATCTTTAGTGCAAGCAGGGCCTGTGCCCTTTGTTTGTTTATGATGCGATATATCGAGCTTCTGCTGCGATGAAATCGCTCCATCAATTCCTTAATACCTACCGATTGTTGATAAAGTTTGTAAATTAAAGCCGCTTCTTTGGCATCTATTACACCCGCCGGCTTGTCGAAGATGGGATTATCCGGATTCTTCTTTTCGTACTCAACAAGTGTATATCTGATAGTCTCCAGAGCCCTGCCCGTAAGAGAAGCTATTTCTTTGCCTGCCTGGTATCGGTTTTTTTTGCCCCGCGCACAAATGGTCCGTGCCAGTTTAACAATTTGCTTTTTTTGAGGCACCATCAACCGGTTGAAAGCTCCCGCTTTTGTGATGAGGGTCCGGTTGGCCCTGCAAAAATCATCGACCTCGGACTCAAGGAACCCCAAACGTTTCTTATCGTCGGAAAAAACGTATATACAGCCGATAAGCCCTTTCTTTTGCCAACGTCTGACGGTCCGTTCCGAGACGCCGAATCGTTCGGCAAGGCTGACTATAGTATAAACCTCTTCGGCTTGCTCATCGGTCCGAAGCACCAACCGGCGGCTCAGGTCATTTATAAAACCCCGTAAGTCATCAGCAAGCTCGCCGCCTGCAATCGGCTCGGCATCTGGTGATGCGCGCAGTTGGTAGCCGGTAATTTGCAGACAGACGAATTCATAGGGATACTCTTTTGTCCGGTCAACAATCCGGGCCAGGTCTTTTGCGCCCTTCAATTGCCTTTCTTTTTGCCTCTTGGGAGCAAACCTCAGCTCGGAGAATAACTGCTTCAGAATCTTGTTTTTTACTTTTGCCATAATTCGTCAAGTCTATTATAGCCTTCTGGGTGTCGAAAAACAAGAAAATTCCAATATTTTTCCGTTTTGCCAAGTGTCCAAAGAGATAATTACACACCAAAACCGTTCCTTAGGTATTTTATTGATTGTTGTAGCAAGGGCGCGGTAGATTATTGTTCAGGCAAACAACAGGTTTTAGGAAAAAGAAAAATGGCTAAATTCGGGGTTTCAATGGTCATAGTGTCCATGCTTTGCAGCATCTGGTGTGAAAGTGTGCTGAGTGCGGTTGCAGAGGTGGAAGGCGAAAGTGGCTGGGAGCGGCTTGCCGGCGCACCGCAAGAGGTACAAAAGGCAGGGCGGGTAGTAGAAAAGTGGTTCGAGGCCTACCTGACGGATGACTCCCAGCGTGCCAAAGAGATGTATCATCCGACCAGGCGCGAGCAGGCCGGGCGTAACTTACAGCAGTTAAACAAGCTTCTGGAGGTGGTGAACCGGTGGCGATTTCGGCCGATGGTGATTATGGTCAGCGGCGCCGAGTCAAAGGTGATATCAAGCCCGATGGATATAAGCGATGCTTCAGTATTAATAGTGCACCTCAGGAAGGAAAAGGGCGAGTGGTGGATATTGTACTGGTCGGTTGATGCGCTAAGACAGGTGCCTGGATTTTATCCCCAATTTCGACGCAAGTATCCGAAAGCCGTAATCTGGTTTGATGAAAAGATTGATGACTGGCTAAAGCCGCTGAAAAAAACCGAAATCGATATAGATATTGCGGAGCTTTTTAGTTTGCCTTCGGGTGAAAAGTCCATCGGGACCTTGCACCATAAACTGCGAGAAGTCAGAGGTGAGCAGGCGACATTCGAGTCTTATTTTCCCGACAGCACTTTCGGCGGCAAGATACTGGACTCGTGGTATAAGGCCGACGACAAGAAATCATATTCCGACGAGGAGATTTTCACGATTATTCGCAACGGTTTTCGGCGCAGCGGCGAAGGCGGCAAAAGACAGAACAAGGAAAACCTGATCCGTTGGGTGGCGCAGCATTATATCCGGGGCAAAGAACAGAAGAACAGAAGGGCGCTCCGGCTGATGTACTATGCGAGTTTTGATGCGGATGTCGAGCTGGTGGCAAGTGTGGTTTATCACGGCCTGTCGGTAGCGGGCGACCAGCAGGACGAAAAGGTGCTTAAACGGCTCGTAGATATCTGTATGAGCGATATAAGTACAGGGCGCATTCTTTGGGGCACCCAGGGTAAACACGACAAGATGCTAAGTTATCTTAACCCGTATTTCGTTGATTCTGACCGGGAGATTCAAGGCAGAGCAGCTATTCTGGAAAAGGTCCTCAAGGGCGAAACAGACTACGCCGAATGGCAGCGTGAACAGTTCAAAAAAGAGCGCCGAGAGCAGTTTGGCGACAGGATGGGCACTATCAGAGAAGTGCTTTTGAAGGGAAGCGGCATACAGCGAAGAGAAGTATTTGCGCAGATTAAACGCTACGGGCTAAGTGTGCTTTTTGATAAATCTTTTGTAGAAGTGTTAAAGTTATGCCTTAAAGACCCGGACCCTGTTGTCAAAGAGATGGCTATAAGCTTAGGAGGAGAGTTGTTGTGTAAGGCGGGCCTGCAAAATCGGGAGATGATGCAACTAATGAGCGAGCTTTCTAAAGACAGTGATTCAAAGGTTAGAAAACAGGCGGCGATATTCGTCGGAAGCTGCTGGATTTGTAGCGCAAAGCAGCAGGAGGAGCAAGCTATAGAAATAATGCTGCGGCTTTCGAAAGACAACAACCTCGAAGTGCGCAATTCGGCGGTTTATTACGGCCTTTCTGTGGCTGCCGATAAGAGCGACGAGGTCATCAAAAGGCTTGTAGATATGATTGTCGAACCGAATCAGGAGGATTCAGGTCAAATTATCCGGGGGCTGCGGACCGGCGCGGATAAGGAAAAGGTAAGGGCACACCTGCAACCATTTATCGGTCTTAGGGACCTAAAAGGAGAACGTGCAAGAAAGGCTTACTTTGAGATATTCAAGGAGGAGCTGGAGGCTGAAGCGGTTATATTTTAGCAAAATATAATACTCCCCGGATTTGAGACCAGCATATAAGGTGGTAAGTTGTGGTATAATTCTATCATGCTTTTATGAAAGGAAGCAGAATTATGGCACAACGAAGGAACTTTGGGAAGGCTTTTAAA
>Ga0180433_10000977_pt1 | contig 48484 bp, 70 predicted proteins | sample SS_ome_8_FD_132980 | JGI IMG/M metagenome (GOLD analysis project Ga0180433, IMG submission 132980) | Hypersaline lake sediment archaeal communities from the Salton Sea, California, USA - SS_1_D_1 metaG | ecosystem: Environmental > Aquatic > Non-marine Saline and Alkaline > Hypersaline >...
CCGCTGGTAGGCGATGGGGCAAATTTCGGAGCCAGTCCTCATCTTCGCGCTCTTGACTGCCCGGCAATAATCATCTACTTCGGAGAACTGCGGGCACTCCCGCGAGCACGTCCCGTCAGCGTTGGGACTAATCTGTTCCATCACTCACCCCACTTGGGCGGTCGTCCCCGCCGCTCACCCTCCTCGATCGGCGTCGCCGCATCCGCGGCCAGGTCCAGATAGTGCGCCGCGGCCCGGGCCTGCCGCGCATCCATCCACACCGAGACGTCGTCGATCATCAGCTCGATCCATGGCCCCTCGGTGCTCACGTAGAGCTCATGGTCCACACCGTTCGGATCCGCGAACACCATGCCGATGCTCACGTCACCGAACGGGAAGTGGCCCACCTGCGGGATCGCCAGGCCGGCGCCCAGCAGCAGACACCCGAAGATCACGATTCCTCGTCGCATGTCACACCTCGATTCCCAGCCCGGAGCACGCCGCGCTCGATTTGCCGGCGCCTCCGGGCCATCTCCTTGGCCCCTTGGTGGGGCATGTACTTCGATACCCGTCGCACCCAGCCGGGCGCCATCAGCATCCAGAGCAGAAGCTCGGATCCTCGTTGGATCAGAGGCGCGGGCTCTCGCCGGACGTCGTCCATCACACCTCCTTTAGGCGCACAGCTAAGGACAGGACTTGACCGGCTTCGATCTTGATGCCCGTTGCTTTTTTCCATGCGGGATACGGCATAACTGCCGCCTCGATACCGAGCGCCTCGTTCGGTGATCTTGGTTTGCTGGGAGTTAGGCACACGTACCGCTGCGATTCCGGGAGGTACTCATCGACTGACAACATCACCAGGTAGAGAGCCACATCACACCTCCCCATCCGGCTCATACATCGGATCCTGGATGTCCTTGCTCCAACCCTGATGCACGTTGCTCACGCCCTGAATCCACGGCGGCAGCGGCACGGAGGGCATCAGCGCCCCACAGCTCTGGCACACGGGACACGGCGGCGGCTCGTGGCGCCGGGCCACCGAACGCAGCAGGCTCCAGCGGTGGCCGCGTTCGCATTCGTACTCGTAGATCGGCATCGTCACCTCCGAAAAGGCCCCCGGCCCGGAAACCCGGGCCAGGGGAACAGACAGGAGTGAGCCATCACTCCGAGGCTCCTGTGAAGTGACCGCTGGAGCGGTCGGGGTACTCGTCGCCCGGGTCGTCCTCGTCCAGCTCGATCCGGGGCACGCCGAACGTGACCGCGGGCTCGGACTCAGGCTCAGGCTTCGGCGTCGGCTAATCCTCATCCTCGTCCTCGTCCAGGACGAGGCTGCTCTGTCGGTCCTCCGGCGTCATCTCGCGCTCTTCGAGGATCTCGCCGGTCTCCCCATCGAACACCGTCACCCACGAGTTGCCGTAGTCGTAGGTGACGTCCACGTCGATGTCGCCCTTCTCGCCGTGGACCATCAGCTCGTTGAGTTTGATGATGTAGCCCTCGATGCCGTCGAGGGTCTCCTTCGCCGCCTTGAGCTCCTCCTTGGCGCTCTCGACCCTGAGGATCGTCACCGACCGATCGGTGAGCGCCGACTTCACGTTCTGGAGGGTCTCCTTCATCCGCTCTTCGCTCAGGGGCCGGCGCCCCGTCCTCTTCTCATGCACGGTCTCGATGCTGGTGCTAGCCACGGTCCACCTCCGTCACCTCTGGAGGAGGTGCGGGCGGTGGATAGACCGCTGCTTGCTGCATCATTCCGAGCGCCGCCCCCTCGACGGGACGACCCAGCTCGAACGGCCCATCGTTCAAGGCCACTGCCTTCTCCAGCTCCCGGGGATGGCTCAGATACTCCTCGAGCAGCTCGAGCAGCACACCCGAGGTCGGAATCACGAATCTCCTGCACCCGACGACCACGAGGTAGCCGTTGTCGACGGGATAGATCAGGATGTTGTGCAGGGGCCTCGAGGCAGCCGCATGGGCCACGAGGTAGGTTTTCACCAACTCAGACACTTCATAGCTCACGTTCTGTTCTCCTTCCGGTAGGGGATCCACTTTGTGGACCAGTCATCGTTAGGCTCGAACGCCTCATCCGACACCTTGCCGCCGAGCCGCCGCATTGCGAGCAGACCCGCGTCGTGCTCGGAGAGTCCGTCGAGCTGGTAGGTCTCGGTGAGGGCCTCGAATCGCTCGCGTCGGGCGACGCTCTGGCCCCTCAACCACCACTGCAAATCCAGTGTCCAATCTTTGGACACGGAAACCCCTTGTTTCAGGGGGGGTGAAACACGTGTTTCACGGTCTTGTTTCATCTCCTTTCCTGCCGTGAAACGCATGACACATTGACGCGCAAGGGACTTAGAGTCCATGAGACCCCCTTGTTTCACGATTTGTTTCACCTGTTTCATGCTCAGGGTGTTGTTGTTTCACTGTGTCAGTCTCTTTAGGACTGACACGGTGAAACACGGGAAATGGAAACATCAGAGCCATCCCTTCTCCTCGGCCTTTTTGACGGCTCTCCAGGCGGTGGAGCGGGAGATCCCGAGCTCCTTCATCGCCTCGTTCTTGGTGAGCCCTTCCTGCATCAGGCGGGCCATCTGCTTCGCGGTGGAGGTGTCGAGGTCGAGGATCGACCAGTGCATGGAGCCGTCCGTGTAGGTCTCGAGCTTGGCCTCGAACTCGGTGAGCTGGCTCGCGTCCTCGCGCACCTTCTCGAAGCGCACCTCGAAGCGGGCGCCATCGGTGTTCCGGTAGTCGTTCGGGCGCACCAGGTGGATGACGGTGTCGAGCACATCCTCCCGACGCGAGGTGCCGCGCTGGACGCCCGTCTTCGCCGAGTGGTGGACCAGCAGCACGGCGCGGCCATCCGAGCGCAGCATGAGCAGTAGCTCCTGCATCTCGTCCCACGCCGCGGCGTCGTTCTCCTCGCCGCCGTACAGGCAGCTCAGGTTGTCGAGGAAGATGACCTCGGGCTTGTACAGGTTGATGATGTCGCGGAAGCGGGCGCGGGCCGCGGGCGTCTTGAGTGAGGGCCGGAACTTCGGTTGTAGGTCGGGGGTGAGAACCTGGAACCAGCCGTGCTCGCAGCCCTGCGATTTGTTCGCGGCAATCTGAGCGAACCGTTTCTGGAGCATCGCGCCGGGCAGCTCGCCGTCCACGTACAGCACGCGCTGTTGCTTCGCGACCTTCCAGGCGACGCACTCCGACAAGGTGGCGATGCCGATCGCCACATCGCCGGTGAACCACGTCTTGCCGGCGCCGCGCCAGGCGTGGATCATCACGAGGTCTTGGCACCGGAGCCAGGGCTCGACGATCAGCTCTTTCTCGGGAAGCTCCATCTGGAGGAAATCGAGCAGGTCCACGACCACCAGCTCGGGCTCATGGGAGAGCTGCTCGAGCTGCTCAGCGGTGCCGCCGGCCTGCACCCAATCGGAGACGTCGCCCTTCGGGGGGAGGTCCGGCAGGTCCACCACCCGCACCTGCTTGGCGACGCCCTCCAGCGCCTCGAGCACGATGTTGGCGTGCTTGCGGCCCGGCTCGTCGTTGTCCGGCAGGATCGCCACCTCGGCGCCGCGCAGCGTCTCGGTGTATTGCGGGAGCCAGTTGGCGGGCTTGTCGCACGCCCCGCCACAGCAGCAGGTGGCCGTCAGGCCCAGCCGGCGCAGCGTCTCGACGTCCTTCTCGCCCTCGACCACGTACACCGTGCGGTGCTCGGCGATCGCCTTGCGGAGGTCTGGCAGGCGGTACAGGACGCGGGTGACGCCCCTCAGCGACCAGACCCAGCCTCCCGACTCGTCCTTGGTCCTCTGCCGGAACGTCTTGCCGCCGTTCATGCGGTAGCGAAGCACCTGGAAGAGCAGCCGGCCCTTCTCGTCGGTGTAGTCGTAGGTCTCCTCGGGCTCGAGCTCCTCGCGATCGGGGCACCGCCGGAGGCCGATTACCTGGCCCTGGTAGACCGCCGTGCGCTCGAAGCCGTCAGCCTCCTCGAGCCCGAGGGCGTGCATGATGTCGGGGTAGGAGCAGTTGCGGGAGTGGCAGGCGAGGAGCACCCGCCCGTCATCGCCCCGCGACACGGTGAGCGAGTCGTAGTCCTTCCCACCGTGCGCGGGGCACTTTGCCTGATGATGGTCGCCCTTGGCCTTCGGACGGCAACCGTGGGCCTCGAGCGCCTCCAGGACGCGATCGACGGGGTTGCCCGTCATCGCGCCCGCCGTCTCCAATCCACGTCGGCCCTGTAGACCGCCGCCAGCGAGGGATCCCACCGCACGGCCTTGTGCGCCGTCCACGCCGCCCGGTAGAGCTGCTCGTGCGACATCTTCGGGCGCCAGTACCCGAGCGGTGAGGCGCCCCGGTGCTCCACGATGCCGCTCACGCCGCCGTCGTCATCGGCGGGCACCCAGCCCATCGCTACGCAGAGGTCGTCGTCACCGCCGGCCTGGAGGGCCTCGACGTGCGTCATCGGCTGGCCCCACAGGATCACGACCTCGCGGCCCGTGCCCTCGCACAGCTCGCGGCAGAGCTCCAGCTCGCGCTCGGTAGGGGTTGTGGCCTTGATCTCGGTCCATACGCCGGTGTGACCGGCCACGTCCACGAGCAGGAAGTCGGGCAGGTAGTTGCCGGAGGGCAGCTCGTAGGCGTCCAGCTCGTACTCGAAGCGCAGGCCCAGCTCGTCGAAGAACGCGGCCCAGCACGCCTCGAGCTTGGAGCGGTAGAGCTGGCCCTTGTACCACGTCTCGATGGGCTTGGCGAGCTTCATGCGGTCCGCTCCTCGCGGTCCATGAAGAGGGCCTCGTCATCGAGGGAGGCGCGCCCGGCGCAAACGTCCAGATAGGGGCAAATGCCGTAGAAGGAGCGACAGGCGTTGTCGTGCTTCTCGAAGGCGTCGTGCTTCTCCGACCACAGGATCTTCCGCGTGGTCTGCCAGAGATCAATGTGGGCGTCCCGGATGTCGTCGGCGTCCCGCCACAGGGGACGCCACTGGAACCACTCCTCGGGCGCCGCGGCGATGATCCCGGAGACCCGCTCGCGGTAGTTGGCGATGGCGTCCAGCTCGTTGTCGGTGCCCTTGGAATCGGCCTGTGAGACCCGGTGCATCGGCTTGCGGAGCACGTCGTAGACGATGCCGTCGGCCCCGAAGGCCAGCTTGTAGAGAGCGGTCTGCGCGTCGATGGCGATTCGCGACCAGAACGGCCCGAAGCCGATGATCTCCTCCGAGGTCGTCTTGCACTCACGGACCACCGTCTTGCCCGACCGCTTGTCCAGGAGCACGGAATCGGCGTACCCCCGCCACAGCACGGCCTCCCCGAGCTGCATCACCGAGTCGCTCCGTTCATCGCCGAAGGGGTCCGGCAGCGCCAGCTCGAAGCGCTTCTCGGTGGCGATCACCTCGTACTCATCGCGGGGTGGGTTGTAGTGCTCGAGCATGGCCGAGACCTTGGCGGCTTCGACCGGCGTGATGATGTCGGCGTTGGTGAGCAGGAAGCCGCGAGCGGCCTCGGGACCGTCCTCCCACCAGTGCTCGAGGGCCTGGTGGACCGCTTTGCCGAGCCGGAGCACATCCGCATCGGTGGTCGGCACCCTCCCCATGCGGTAGCGGTAGTGGTACTTCCGCGGGCACTCGCGGAAGGTCGATGTGCTGCTATATGAGATCCGAAGCATCTCTCTCTCCAATCGAAAAAGGGGGAGGGGGCGAACCCCCTCCCTGGGTCATCGGATCAGAACGGGACGTCCTCCTGCGCGGCGCGATCCTTCATCGTCTTGCGCCACAGCGCGTCGAACTGCTTGACGTTGGCAGCGGCCTTCTCGTTGTGGCTCGGGCCGGCGGTGGCGAAATTCTCGTTCACCCACCCGACCTTCGGCACGACGCGGCCATCCACGTCCTCGTGATCGACGGTGATCTGGCACAGGTTGCCGACGAGCACCTGGCCGTCCTTCAGCTCGAGGAGGGAGTCCCCGGTGAAGCCGGCGTTGGCGATCTTCTCGAGGGTGTGCTCGACCGCGCCGTCGGTCATGTAGAAGCGGCCCGTGATGGTGCCGACCTCGGTCTGGAACTTGATCCAGAGGAAGAGCGTGCCCTTCCTGCTGGACTCGTCGAAACCGTGGTCGATGATCTTCGTGTTGTCGAACGTGCCGATGGGGTGCATCTCAGGCATGGACTTCCTCCGGTGTGGCCTCGGCCTCCTTCTCGGCGAGGCGGTTGATGAGCGACTTGCACTTGTGGAGCGGAGCCTTGTCCAGCTCCTCGAGATCGACGCCGAGGAAGGCGACGGCCTTCTTCATCTCGTCCTTGGTCATGAGGGGCCACAGCTCGCGCAGGCGCCCGGTGATCTCGCCGGTGCGCTTGCCGAGGTGGTCCTCGATCGACTGCCAGGCGAAGGGGATGGTTTCGGGCAGCTCGTACCCGACGCGGCATCCCACGGAGTCGGCGATGGTGGCGCCGCACCGTAGGACGCGGGTGCCGTCGGTGACGGCCCGTCGCCGCCCCCCGTCCTCCAGGAACGTGGTGTCGTAGTCCACGCGGACGATCACGTCGGCCCACTGAGCGACCCGCGCCCACACCCGCCGGTCCATCGCCGGCGCGAAGCGGTCGTAGTCCCCGTCGATCGGGTTGCGGACCTTCTGCGTGGATGAGTGAGCGATGAGGATCACCCACAGGCCGGCGTCGATGACCTGGTCGTACAGGGGCAGAATGCGCCGGATCTCCTCGGAGACCGCCCCCCAGCCCTGGTTTCCTCCCCAGGCCAGGAAGCCGTGGCGAGTGTCGTTCCACTTCCCGCCGAACTGCGTCGCGCAGACGTGCTCGGCGCAGAGCTCGACGATCCCGTTGAGCGTGTCGGTGACGAGAGAGCCGTAGCCGAGGCCCGGGGCCTCCTTCACGGCCTGCTCGAGGTGGCCGACGAACTCATCCCAAGTGGCGGGGATCGGAAGCCCGTCCACACCCAGCCGTCGCCGACCGTCATCGGTGCCGAGGTACAGTGGATTGGGGGCTTGGGCGACCGTCGAGGTTTTGCCGACCTTCTCGTCCCCGTACAGGACGAGGCGTGGCGGTGCCCATCCCCCACCTGATGCGATGATGTCCTTGAGTGACATCGTGCTCTCCTCTCGAGTGGAGCGTTGGTAATGCGCTTCGGGCCAAGAGTCGTCACCTCCCTTCGTACAGAGCCGGGTCACAGATGGGCGGCGGTGCAGCTCTGCGGGGGCCGCGGCTCACGACCTCACCCGCCGGCGTGGTGTACTCGACGCACTGGCCCCCCCATATCGCCATGAAGGGGCCGGTGGCGCGGACGACACCGCACCGCTCGCACCGCTCGACCGGGTGCGGGAGATCGTTCTTCTCCCAGCGGTGGTTGAGGCGCCGCCTACGCCCCATGGGATACCTCCCAATCGCAGTCGGCGCAGGTCATCGTCGTGCGGTCGAGGTCCGAGCCGTAGACCACCGCCCCGCACCGTCGGCAGACCCACTTGTGGACGCACCCGCGCTTCTGAGGATCCGCGAGCAGCCCGCACAGGTAGATGCGCTCGTGCTCGGGCGTCAGCTCGTCGCCGAGCGGCGTCACGTCCTCCGGGGCGAAGCGGTCGCCGCAGTAGGCGCAGGTGACGCGAATCGGGGGCCACAGGTCAGGGTTGCGGGGGTCGCTCCAGTAGCCGGGAGGGTAGGTGCTCATCGCTCACCCTCCTCTCGCTCCTGGAGCATCGCGTCGGCGATCTGGTAGTACTCGTGCGCGTCTTCGCCGTAGTGTCGCCCCTTATAGGGACCGCGGTCGGCGACTAGAGCGAACGCCGCGAACAGGTCGCGGAGCGTGATTTCCGAGTCGTCGGACAGCCAAGGGTTGGGAGGGTTCCTCATGGCGCACCGTCTTCCTGGATCTCAGAGACATGGACGAGCACACCGCGATGCCCGACTTTGCCGTAGACCACTTCGTCGTCCATGGGGAGTTCTTTGGATCCCGACCGGATGGCGTATGCGAGGCAGGCGGGATTGCCGTCACAGAACATCCAGCTCTCACCGCCGACCCGGTCCCACCAGTCTTCGATCGTGAAAATTAGGATGCCCCCAGGATCAACATTGATGTGGACGTCCTTGCCGGCCTTGGGATGAGGGGCCTCGTGAATCACGATGCCCTCCCTTCACCGCCCCCCTCGAAGAAGACCATCGTCGGGAGCTTCTCCTTCATGGCGATGCGCTGGAGCCAGGTCCAGGCGTCCGACGCCTGATTGCCAGAGTGGTGTCCCCGCTCCAGTCGAGGCAGCACGAGGACCACCGAGACCGCTGTGCCGGCTCTCCTCCGGTAGGTCAGGCCGTCGAGGATGCGGTCGATGCGCTCCTCAGCGATCCGGCGCCCCTCCTTGCGCGAGAACTGGTCGGCCTTTGCGCAGACGGAGACCGCGCCGATCATTGTGTTGGGGTCGTAGGCGGCGGTTGCGGCGCCGCCCCACAGGCCGCGGAAGTGCCGGTATCTCATGACACCCTCCCTGCCGCCTCGACTCTGATGGCGAGGGACTCGAGCGCCTCCTCGCCGGCGACGTAGGTGGCGACCTCGTTGCCGCGCTTGATCGCCTCGAAGTGGGATGACTCCTCGCCCATCCAGGTCTCTCCATTGCAGCGCACCGTCCAGCGGTAGCCGCCGTCATGGAGGGGCTCGACGAGCACCGAGTGGCTGTGCTTCATCTCCTCACTCCTCTTGGTCGGGGTAGACGACGCCCTCCTCGCACTCCGCACAGCCGATGCCGCCACACGTCGGGCAGGTGCAGGCGCGCCCACGGTTGACGGGTCGCCGGGGCTGGATGTGGGGATCCCGGTCCAGCATGACCAGACCGAAGAGCCGTGCGGCCCTCCGCATCGTGTCCAGCGCCCGGCGGGGCTTCTCGGTCACGACACCTCCTCTCTGTTGCGCCAGTCACAGACACGGCAGATGCCGTTGATGAACTTGTTATTGGCGCGCAACCTCCCGCAGACATCGCAATAGCGATAGACGTCACAGATGCCGAGGGTCACTCGCCGGCGGTTGTTGGTGAGAAGCACACGACGCCGCCAATGCGCTTTCTCCTGTGGCGGGCCGTTATCGTCTCTGTAGGGGCGGATAAGGCGCCTGGATTGGATCATCAGGTGAGCGAAGGAGCTTGGAATGGGTTCTCCGGGGTGATCCTCGACAATGGCTTCGTCTCCGTTCAGTTCCTCCAGCATCTCGAAGCCTTCGTTGAGGCGGGTGCTGTAGCGTCTGGCAGCGAACCATGGCGAGGACTTGACGTACATCAAAACCCGCTCCCCTCGAGCACCTGTTGAAGATCAGGGACGTAGAACTCGGTTCGGTTGCCGCGCCGGCGGCGCCGGATCTCGCCGCGCACCGCCATGCGGTCCAGGCTCCGGCGGGAGAGGCCCCTGCGCTCCGGGAACCACTGCGGGATGCGGTCAGCCGTCTCCCAATCCGGGGTGTCAGGCATCCGACGCTCGAGCGCATCGACCTTGACGACGAGCTGCTCGATCACGTCCCGGAGCGAGGCGACCTCGCGGACCAGCTCGTGCGTCATGACTCGGCCTTGGGCTTGTGGGTCTGCTTCTGGATCCACTCTTCGAGGAGATCCTCGTAGATGTATCGCCGCCCTCCGATCTGGACGTAGGGAATCTCCCCATCCTTCACCATCCGGTAGACCGTGGTGCGTCCGACGCCAAGTCGTTGAGCCACCTCGTGTTTTGCAAGAATACGACGTTGCGGTTTTGCCATAAGGCAAATGTAGCACCACGTTTCAGATGTGTCAATAGCTGCGCGTAGATGTCTCACTACGTTGCACTTTGACCGCAAATGTGCTATTTTGTAGAATCGCGCCCTTAGAATGTCCGTTGACCTGGGGCGTGGTACTTCGATTTTTTCTTGCAGGAGTGGCCGCGCTTGAGTATCGAGGCAGGGAGGTCCGATGTCTGCCGAGAAGGATGAGCGTGGGCGGTCGCTCTTCTCCGCATGGATGGAACATTGCGGTTGGGGGCCTGCCGAGGCGTCCCGTAGGCTAGGGATTGACAGGAGCACCGTTTACCGCTATCTAAGGGGAGCCGGTTGGACTCGATACACACAGCACCGGATGGCGAAGGCGCTCGGACTCTCACAGGAAGAATTCCTCGCGGGTCCACCGGGTTGGTCACAAGATGAACAGAACGAGCCGGTTAGGAGATTCCGCCTTGCGTTCACGGGAGGGTTGGTGGACGTACCCTTCTACGTAGGGATCCCGGACTCCGGGTTCGAAGAGCTGCCGGACGACACCTACCCTGTGCCTTCTCGAGACGCCGGTCCCGGGCGATGTGTGATCGAGGTCACGGATGACGGCATGTCGCCTCGCGTGAGACCGGGCGACAAGGTGCTCGTGGACACTGACCGCATCAAACCGCAGAGCCAGGACACCGTCGTTGTCCAGGTCGAGGACAAGAGATACCTTGCACAGTGGGTGATCCGAGACAGAAAGGTCTACCTTGAATGGCTCAATGGCCGTTGGCCCGCCATGAAGGTCGAAGACAGTACAAGGGTCAAGGTGCTGGGGACGGCGATCCGCATCGTCAGCGGCGATCTCTGACGCCTTGGGATCTCTTCGACCGGCTCCTCCTCGCCGTGCCGATCGCGGCGGTGGTGGCCGTTGTGGCGACCACGCTGGGCTCTCTTCGGGACCGGGCCGCCGGTGGTGAGTCCCCGCTGCCAGACTGGCCCAAACCGACACCCATCACGACGCCGACGCCATTCCCCGACGAAGAGGCCCGCCAGGCGTGGCACGATGGCTACGGCGTGGGGTACGAGGACGGGTACGACGACGGGATGCACGAGCCCGGAACCACCGAGGAGCCTGTCTACCCCTACGACGACTGGCCCTGATGCCCCGCAACATCGCCCGCGCCGCCGACGACACCCTCCTCCTCCGATTCACCGTCAGGATCCGCGACCAGGACGGCGCGCTCATCGCCGAGAAGCAGGTCAACCGGAAGGCCAAGAGCCAGACCTCGGAGCACGCCGCCGAGATCGAGGCCGCGGCCCTGCGCGCCGAGATCGAGAAGAAGCTCCGCAAGGAGCTGCGCGAGCGCCGGCCCGGAGGCGTCCCGACGTGGGGTGAGGCCGTGGAGCTCTACCGGGGATCGTGCCTCGAGCGCGGCACTCGGCTCGACAAGGAGGAGTACCGTCTCGACATCTTGAAGAAGGAGTTCGGGGCCAGCGCCCGGCTGGAGAGCATCACCCGGGCCATGCTCCTCGAGTGGCGCTCCGACTTCCGGCGCCGGCAGGCGGTGAAGCGTGGAGGTCGGAAGCGCCCGCTGTCGGCCCGGTCGGTGAACGCCTATCTCACCAACATCATCGCCATCATGAACCACGCCGTCGATGCCGGCCTGATCCCCGGGCACGACCTCCACCGCCGCCTCAAGCTCGAGGAAGAGGGCCGCGAGATCCGCGCCCTGAGCCGCCTCCAGGTGGAGAAGCTGCTCGAGGGGGCCGGCGCCTGGGAGGCGGCATCGAAGCGCAACCGGGTGCCGATCCGGGGCATCATCGCCGTCCACTACTACACCGCGGCGCGCACCGGCAACGTGCTCTCCCTGCGGCGGGACCAGGTCGATCTCAAGCGCAAGCTCATCACCTGGCCCGCCGATGAGGTCAAGAACCGCAGGCGCATCGTGGCCCCGATCCCACCGAAGCTCGAGGAGATCCTGGAAAACTTCGCTCCTTCCATGGACCGGACCCGCGGACTATTGTGGGGCCGTCGCTGGGTGGACATCCGCAAGGCATGGTCCGGGGCGGTGCAGGCGGCGAACAAGCTCCTGCAGAAAGCCGAGGAGCCCCTCATCCCCACTGATCTCTCGATCTACTGCCTGCGTCACTCGAGGGCGACGCACCTGGCGCGGGTCGCGACCCCGAAGGCGGTGGCCGATCTCCTGGGGGACGACGTGCGGACGGTCGCCCGGCGGTACTTCGCGCATGACCTGGAGGCGGTGCGGGAGGCCGTGAAGAAGCTCGACGGCTGAGCCGAATCCTACAACGAATCCTACAACGATGCGGCTCATTACGCCACGTCTATGCCAGTCTAATTGAGACAGACGAAAAACGCCCGGGAGCCTAAACCCCCGGGCTGCTTGGTATTTGCTGGCGGGGCCGAAGGGACTCGAACCCTCGACCTCCGGCGTGACAGGCCGATGGCTGGTGCTGTGCCATCAAGCACTTCCTGTTGAGACTACAACGGATCCTACAACAAAAAAGGCGCCGCCCCGGGTGGGAGGTGGCCCGGAGCGGCTAAGGAGGAAGGAGGAGAGTCGCGTCAGTTCAGAGCGTGTCCTGGACCGTGTCCCGACCGTGTCCGGGCGTGTCCAGGCGTGTCCCAATTGGGGATCTGCACTTTCCGTGCAGAGTGCAGAAATCGCTTCCCGCGGTGGCACCGTACCCGCTACCCATGGGTCGTGCCTTTCTGGCTGGGGATTTCCGAGCGCAGTGTCGCCAGATGCTCGGCGATCTGCTCCGTCTTGAGCTTGCTGCCCTGGGAGGAGCCGAAGAAGAAGTTGTACGCCTTGCCGACCAGCTCGAGGAGACCGCCGGTCAGCACGCCGAAGAGGTACGCCTGCGCCTCGGTCATGTCCGATATGACTGTGAACGCGACCACCACCGTCACCAGCGCCCCCATGGCGATGTAGGTGAGCCGCGCCGGCTCCTTGTCCTGGACCCTCTCGTGCCGCTCCCGGGCGCTCTGCACGTCGGAGAGGTACATCTGCTCACGCGAGATCCGCAGGCGCTCGCGCTCGAGCTCCACCTGGGCGTCCAGCTCGCGGAGCCTGAAGAGATCCTCGGGCCGCGCCTCGGCGATCTGGGCGAGGATCTGGTCGTCGGAGAGGTCGTTCTCCCCGAGCAAGCCCTTCGCGATGCCGAGGACGATCGGGGCGTAGGGGCCGCTGAGGGCCGCTGCCGCCGCCGGCGCGATCCCCTTGAGGACGGGGAGGGCCTTTTTCAAGATATTCTTGAGAGGCATGCGGTCTCCCTTCTACTCGCCGGGAGTGTGGCGGTCGCCGCCTTGAGCCCGAGGCTCCATGAATTGGGGCACGACGTTCTCGATCTGCCAGTAATGGGCATCCGACCACTCCCAAAACGGGAAATGCCCGGTGGCGGTGACGACTCCGATCTTGATCGTCGCGGTGGCGTTTTCGGCGTCGATCTCGAGGAGGATCGTCTGCCATGCGCTCGCCGGCAGGTCGGGCCGCGGGACGTAGGCCACGTAGCCGTTGAATGCGTCATCCCACTCGAACCGCTGGGTCCGGGCGAGCCCGTAGGGCCAAACTTGTCGGTATCCTTCATAGTTGGAGCGAGCCCACCACTCGATCTCCGCGTTTTTGGCATCGGCCCACAGAGTGCCAAAATGCCAGTACGTGCCGATGACGGGCTTCTGGCCCCACGGCACAGGAGCGTGCTCCACAAGCTCGGCCTGGACCTGGATCGGGCCGATCGGCGCGAGGGCCTGATCGCCGGCCAGTGCCAGGGCGGGCATGAGCAGGCACACCGCCAGCACGAACGTCATGAAACGTCTCATTGGATTCTCCTTTCCTGTTGGGGGTTAGTGGGTCAACCACAGGTCGATCGCCCGGGCAATCGCCTGCGACATGCGTTCCTGCCAAACGGAGCTGTTGAGCAGGATCTCCTCGGTCGGGTTGGACAGGAAGGCCAGCTCTACCAGCACCGCCGGCGCGGGAGTCCCGCGGAGCACCGCGAACCACGCTTCCTTGTCGGGGTCGCCGTCACTGTCTTCCGTGCGGATCCGCAGCTCGGGGAACTGGTTCTTTACCGACGCATAGATCCGGTCGGCCAGAGGGTCGGCCTTCGTCTGCCCGGGAGTCGTCCAGACCTCGAAGCCGTGTGCCCGCCAGTCGTCGGCGGCGTTACAGTGGATCGAGACGAGGCACAGGGCGTTGTGCCGGGTCGCCACGTCGGCACGCATCTGGAGGTCGGTCCTTTTGTCCTCGCTCAGTGCGGTCCCGCGATGGGTCAGCTCAGTGCGGATTCCCAGCTTCTCGAGGGCGTGTTTCAGCCGCAGGGACACCAGCATCGTGACGATCTGCTCGCTGACGCCAGTGGGGCCGATTGCGCCGGGATCCGGGCCTCCGTGTCCCGGGTCGATGATGACGGGGTGGGGGTAGCGGTACTGCATCAGAGCTCCTTGTGATTCGCCAGGCCGTAGCGCACCGCCGCCATGTAGACGGCGGGGATGCTCCTGCCGAGTCTCTTGGCGATCACCGAGGCGGGCACCCGGTGGTAGTAGCGGGCGAGGATGGCCCTTTCCCGCTCCGTCCAGAAGTCGTAGCACCGGATCTGTTTCTGCGCCTCCTCGAGCACGGGATCGACGCCGGCGTGGTACTCGTCCTCGGTCATCAGCGTTTCGTAGTCGCTCACAGCTCCTCCACTGGAGCCCGCGGGATGCTCCATACCTTGTGCTTGGTGTAGATGTGGGATTCCCCGTGCCGCACCAGAATGCCGCCCACCTGGGAAAGTGACTGCCGGGCGCCGGCCAGGCGGTAAACGAATGGCGTCTTGAGCTGCCAGCCCGGCGTGGAGATGACGACGCCCGAGCCCTTGGCGGTCGGCACCTCCGTCTTAGCGAGGCGGTGGCGGTGGCTGCGGACGATGACGTCCGGGGCCTCCTGGTTCCACCGACCCGCCTCCTCGCAAGCGATCACGAACTCCTTCTGCAAGGCCGTGGTCTCGTAAGCGTTGCTGTTGACCGGAGCGATGTGGTGCTGGATGTCCACGAGGATCTCGCCGACCCGCAGACGCAGCTCGTGGCGGGCGTACTGGCCCACCGCGTTCGGCACGGCGCCAAGCTCTGAGGCCAGGCGCTCCTCGTCCTCGCCGGAAGGCCCGACGTGGGCGTCGGTGCCGCGCACCCAATACAGGGGTGCGTCATTGGTGGTGTCCAGCGCGTACCGGATGCACTCCCTCGCCACCTTCGCCTGGTCGGCGAGGTTCTGACTGATCTGCGTGGTGGTCCGGTGGTGCCGGCCTTCGACGACGTCGCCGTTGAGCACGACGGCAAAAGGCTCGTCCTGGGTGTTGCGGGGCACCCACTCGGTCCAGAACTCCTCCCAGCACTCCCACATACGGCGCTGGAGGTCGGAGGGGAAGTACGGCCCGCCGTTGTCGAGCTGGACGCCGCCCGGCGGACACAGGCCGAGGCGACACCCGCAGTGGAGGTCGGACACGACGATGATCTGCCGGATGCGCTTCGGCTCCGGCGGTGGCGGCGGGCGTTTAAGCGGAACTCTCATGAGCCGCCGTCCCTGGTGGCAGCTTCACCGGCCAGTCCGAAGTAGGCGGCGCCGTCCACGTAGTCGTCGAGAACCTGGGTGCCGTAGGCCGAGCGGGCAGCTTTCAGGATCACCATGAACATCCACCCCTGCTCCTCGGTGAGATCCAGGTTGTAGATGGCGTTGAAGGCCTTGACAGCGCGGGCCATGCTGCGCTCGCCGCCCGTCGCGTCACGTTCGGCGCCGCGGGCCTCCATCGCCTGGAGAGCTTCCCGGAGAACGTCGGGAGCCCGCATCTCAACCCCCGAAGACCTTGACGATGATGGCGGCGGCTGCACCCCCGACGCTCCCTCCTCCGGCCACCAGCAACGTCAGCTTCGTGAAACTGGACTGTAGGCCCCGAGCCGCCTTCTCGACCTCGACCTGTTCGGCCTGGACGGCCTTGACGCGCTCTTCCAAGGCGACCACGCGGGTCTCGATCCGACCGATGCGCCCGTTCCGCAGGTAGCGGTCGAGCTCGTCGATCTTGTCGGCCAGCCCTTGGGTGGCTACCTCGAGCTGCTTCAATCGGTGGAGACACAGGGGATCGGGTGTTGCTGAGCAGTCTTGCGGCATACTTCCCTCCATCGCGCACGAGTCACGGGATTCGTCTCCTTGTTGATGGTCTAGAAGGCCGACTTCCCGGACCAGCTTTGATACCAGATGAGCGCATCCCTGAGCAGCTCTTGGTCGCTCTTGGAGAGGCCCGCCATGAACGCGCCGCGGTGCTGCTTCGGGATGGTGTAGAGGGGGTGTTGCGTGCGGAGGCTCTGCTCGAGGCCCTTGGGGCTACCGCCCTCTTTGAAGTATTCGTTGAGCCACTTCGCGGCGCGTTTCTCATCGCCCCACATGAGTGCCTTCCGGTAGTAGTAGAGGGCATTGGAGCGGGCGCTGCGATGCAGGATCACCGGCGATGTCTTGTTGAGATGCTCCTCGGCCCACTTCGACGCCTCATGCCGGATGGCCCAATACGACGCCTCGCGGGGGTCCGTGCGGTAGACGAGGAGCGGTTCAACCCACCGTGCGGCTTTCTGCCAGCCCGTCAGGTCGGTGGTGCGGCGGGGCTTGCCCATCACTACGTTGTAGAGCTTGTCCAGGCCGGCCCAGCCGCCGAACGTGCGGACGACGTGCTCAGTGCGGTCGCGGATCGGGCGGGGCCTGAGCCCGCGACGTCCCTCGCCGAAGATGGACGGGTAGGTGGAGAAGCCGCCGATCAGCTCGAACGGCGTCTTGATGAAGGGCTGCACCCCGTTGATGGTCCGGTCGGCGGCACCCTTCGGGATCTCGGCCACCTTGTCGCGCCAGTCGGCCCGGCCCGTGACGAGATCCTCGACGTCGTTGGGCCAGTCCGAGAGCCCGACCCACTTGAGCGCATCGAACAGCGCCCCCTCGAACCGGATCGCGTGGATCTCGCCGGTCTCGTCGTTCCTGCCGAGGATGACGTGTAGACCGCGGCGGGTGCGCCGGATCTCGCGCTCCTCGTCGGGGAAAAGCGTCATGTTCCACAGCCACACCAGCCCGCTCACGATGTGGGCCTGGAGCACGCGGCGCCCTACGCGCTTGAGCACCTTGCCGCCGACCTTCTTGGTCGCGACGCCGGCGACGCGCTTGCCGGTGGCCCACGGATCGCCGCCTTCCTCGTACTGGAGATTCTTGAAGAGCCGGACGTAGCGCGGTGCGTTGATCTCGGCCCAGCTCCAGAACGAGAAGAGGTTCTCGCGGAGCCACATGCCGCCCCGGGAGATGGCGCCGTAGTCGCCGACGAGGTCGCGAGCGAGCTTCGCGGCGCGGCGCTTGCCCGTCAGCGGCGCGACCTCATCGACCCGGGAGACGCCGGCGCCCTTGTACTTCTCGGAGCCGAGGACGCGCTCCTTCATGCGCCGGTAGGCGGCGAGCCGGAGGATGTTCTCCCTCCAGACCGTGAACTCGCGGACGTTCTTCCAGTAGCGATCGACCAGGTCCACGAACTTGTTGGGATCCTCGTTGATGAGCGCCTTGAAGGCCCCACTCTTCGAGATGTCGGGAATGTCGGTCATGGTCAGCCCGGAGTCGATGACGCCGAACTCCATCGCCTCGTCGATCTCCTCCTGGACCGGCTTCGGGACGCGCTCGCCCTTGACGTGGTAGCGCCACAGGTCGCCGGCGGCGTCCTTGAAATACTTCATGATCTGCGGATCGAAGGCCACGCAGATGTCCGCGTCGCCGCTCATGTTGTTGAGGTTGTACTTCATGGCGCGGGTCGGTCCGAGGAGCACCGTCTGCTTCCATGTGGAGTGCGCCCAGCGGAACAGGTTGTCCATCGGGTCGTCGATGTACTTGTGGAACTCGTCGAGCGTCTTGGCGAGATCCTCGGGGATCACCCACTGCGGGCGCATCCCACCGATGGCGAGCACTGTGTGGACCTGCTCGGGGGTCAGCTCGATCTCGCCGTCGAGGATCCGCTGCATGGCGCGCTCCTCGATCGTGAGCGCCCGGAAGACGTTCGCGCCCTGCTTCGGCTGCCAGGCAACGTAGCCCTCGGGGATGAGGTTCTCCCACGTCAGGTAGTCGTTGCCGAGCCGGTCCTTGATGAAGCGGTTCTTCTCGTTGACCGCCTTCAAGAACGCGAGCGCCGGCACCTGCGGCGGCATCGCGTCGGCGTCGGCCTCGGTGAGCGGAATGCCGAACATCTCCTTGAACTCGGCGTCGGCCACCTCCTTGCCGTGCTCGACGAGCCACTTCAAGTAGCCGAAGAACCGCTCCGGCTCGGGATCCTCGTAATCCGGCGTGATGAACTTGTCCTCGGCTGCGCCGCGGAGGGCCTTGCCCTCGGCCAGGTAGCCCAGCACGTCGGGATAGGGACCGGCGGGGAGATTGCCTGCCGCGGCCTGGTCCTCGAGGAACCGCTTCATCTCGCCGATCCGATGCCTGTAGGGAATGAGCGGGTCGAGCTCTCCCAGCTCGGTCGCCCGGGCGTCGAGGATAGGTCTGACGTCGCTGGCCCCGTTCCTGATCTCCTCCCTGAGCGCGGCGATCTCGTTCCTCAGCTCGTGGATCCGGGCGAGGTTCTCCGGCCCGCCGACGAGGTTGACGTAGTTGCGGTGACGGGCCTCGGCGTTGAGCCGGCCCTTGATGTTTGCCAGCTCGTCGAGACGGTCGAGCGTGCGCTTCCGGGCGATCGCCGCTGCGGCCTGCGACGCCCACTCCAGCTCGGCCTCCTGGTAGGCGGTGTTGAAGTCGGTGCCGCCGACGCGACGCTTCATGAAGCCCTTCGTGTGGATCCGCACGTCGGTCGAGCCGGTGCCGACCCACTGCCGTTCCCGGGCGTTGAAGTGCTTCATCACCTGGCGGTGGTAGTAGCGCGGGTCCGCGAGCACGTCGGCGTCGAGGATTTCCAGCTCGACGAGCTCCTCCGTCAGCCCGCGGACGTAGCGGGCGCGGCGGTCCAGCGCGGCGCGGACGTGGGAATTGGCCGCGACGATGCGCTCCAGGCGCTCGAGGTGCTGCGTGATGTCGGTCTCGGGAGCGTTGTCGCCGAAGCGGGGGTGCGTGTACCCGAAGGGCAGCGGCTTGCCCTCGCCCTCCGTTGCGGTGTCGTAGAGCCCGGCCTCCACGTCCTTGATGATGTCGGGGAGGACGATGACGCGGGAGAACAGGTCGAGCGCCTGGCCGTCGAGCCCCTCCGTGATCTCGCGGATGCGGATGTAGGTGATCGGCTTCGCGGCGCGCTCCGCGGCCTCGAGCGTGCGGAGCTCGTCCTGCATGAGCGCTCGCATCGAGTCCTTCCCGACGTCGATGTGCGGGTAGTGCCGCCGGAAGATGATGGACGCGCTGGCGAGGAGCTTCTTCATCTCGGCGACCTTGCCCTCGCTCTGGAGGCCTTTCGCCGCCTGGAACCGCTCCTCGATCTTCGGGTCGTCGGCCTTCACCGCCTCCGGGATCTCGAGCTTGCGGAGGGGCTTCCTGGGCTGGCCGAGTTTGCGGAGGTTGTCGAGCACGGTGATGAAGGGATCCTTCGCCGTCTCGATCAGCTTCATGTCGTCGGCGCTCTCGGTGACGTCGTTGCCGAACACCTCGTCCGTCTTCTTCTCGAGGTTGACGGTGCCATCCCAGCGGTTGCCCGCGGTGGCCCTCACCCCGGCGATCGCCACCTGCTCATTGCCGCGCCACAGGCCGACGAAGTTGGCGTTCTCTGGATTGAAGCGGATCGTGTCAAAGCCGGTCACGTCCTCCAGGAACCGCCACTGATCGAGGGAGAACGTGAACTCGGAGATGATGGCGCCGTTCTCCGTCTCGATGATCGGCTCCATCTGATCGGCGTGCAGTGACCACCGCCAGCCGCGCAGATGGGCACGGGTGCCGTCCTTGTTGGCGTGGTCCTTCCAGAGCTTCTCGAGCTGCGCCTTGGTGGGGATATTGTGTTTGGGGTCGCTGGTCGTGACCTTGATCTCGTTCTTCACATTCGCGGGAGCGTTCTCGAGGACCGCCTTCTTGGGGATCAGGAAGTGGCCGTTGGTGTACCAATCCCCCTCGACGTCGAGGCCCGCGTCCTTGCCCATCCACGCCGCCTTGGGGCTGTAGGACAGCGGCGCCGGCGAGAGCTGGCCGTAGCGCTTCCGGGTCTCCGGCCTGCCGGCCTCGCCCGCAGCGCGTCTCATGCCGGGGAACCCCGACGACATCGTGTGTGCGGTCAGCTTGTTCGAGGACGATGCCTCATCGCGCTCGATCGGCTTGTCGGCGAGCGTGTAGAAGAGATCGCGGGCACCCTCAGAGCCCATGGTGTAGATGCCGTCGCCGGGGATCTGGAGCCGGAGCGTGGCCGTGGCGTCGTCCTTGATCTTGGGCCAGTTCTCTTTGAGCTGCTCGATGATCCATGCTTCCTGCTGCTTCGTAAAGCCGAACCTCTTGACGTCCACCTCGTGCTCGACCTGACTGACCGCCGCACGCGCATCCGCGTTGGGGACCACGTCGATCAGGCCGATGGGCTTCCGAAGGTCGGGGCGCGCCGTGACGCCGATGCGCTTGATGCGCTCGAGGCTTTCCTTCGCGGCCTCCTCGGTGAAGTACGCCTGTGCCTCGGCGGGGTCGCGGGTCAGCCCGAAGTGCTTGAACTCGGGATTGAGCGCGTTCTCGAGTGAGGCGTGGTCCTCGCCGTGGAACGTGCCGTCCGGCCACTGGATGAAGTATCGCGCACCCGTCGCATGGATGAGCCCCTGCTTCTTCGGATCGTCGGGGTGGCGGAACTTCGCCAGCTCATGCGCCTCGACCGTGATGATCTCCGGCGTCCCCGACGACTCCGGCGTCTTGTGGCCGCGGGTGGTGGGGCGCTCGGCGTCGGGCTTCTTGGGCTCGGGCTTGGGCTTTTCGGCGAGAGGCTCCTCAGCGGCAGGCGCGGGTGCCTCCTCGGCCTTGGGCTTGTCGATGACAACGATCCGCGAGACGACGCCCGTCTTCCGTAGCTCGTGCTCCTTGAATGAGCCCTCGGGGAGCTTCTCCGACGTGCCGTCTACCTCCTCGAGCCACGAACGGAATGACCTGGACTCGTAGTCCTCTCGGAAGAAGGGGCCTTCGCTCATGATGGAGACGACGCGACCCCCAGGCTTCAAGAGCCTGTAGGCGTGCTGGACGTGCTTGATGTCCTGGCCCTTTTCGAAAGGTGGGTTCATGACGATCTTGTCGTATCCTTCGACGCTGTACTCGAGGAAATCGCGGTGGGTGACGTCATAGCCCTTGTCAATCAGGATCTTCGCCAATTCACTGTTGAATTCGACGATATCGACATTGCCCTTCTGGCCCTTACCTGCGCCAGCGGCCACCATCGCATCGGCGAGATCCCCTTTCCCTGCGGATGGCTCGAGCACTCGATCGGTGCTCTTGATGTCCGCTCTCTCGAGCATCTTCGTGATGACCGAGCGGGGCGTCGGAAAGAACCCGGGGATCTTCCGACCGGCGAGTGCCAGCTCGGCCTTCTTGCCCTCTGAGACTCCCTTGGCCTCGGAGCGGATATCGAGCAGCTCCTCGAGCGCGGCGCGGAGATCCTCGGTCGATTCGATGCCAAGCCGATGCAGGCGCTTGATGTGCGCTACGTCCGATTGGAGCATCGCAGTGTCGCTTTTCAGGAGCTTTGCCGTGTCCTCCATCTCGTCAAGCCATGCCTCGTCGAGTCGCACCCAATCCTCACCGGCTCTTACAGCATGGTTCTGCCACGACTTCACGAGCTGTTTCGCTCGGACAATCTGGCCTCTCGGCACCTGCTTCTTCTCGAGCATCTCGCTCAATTCTCTGGCGATATAGCGGGCGTTGTGCCCGTACATCTTCGGCCATGGGAATGTCGCGTGCTCAAGGTCGGATTCGTTCGGAGCCCGGCTGCGGATCTCCTCGCGGGCGGCTCTCTCGTCTGCTGGCAGCGATCTCTCGTGCTCGATGTTGGCGTGTCGCAGCTCCTTTTCCAGCGCCTCGACAGCGGCCTTCGTCTTCACGTTGGCGAGCTTGGTCTTCTCCCCCGACTCGAGCTTGTCGGCGACGGCCTGCATCGTCTTGGCGAGGGCCTGGTCTGCGTAGGCGCTCTCCATGGCGCTCTCGGCTTGCCTCGCATACCTGGCGGTGTGCGTCTTCCGCGGTTGGTCGAGCGCCTCCTGCGCCTTGCTGGCGAGTTTCTTGGCCTGGGAACGAAGAGCTTTCGCGGCGGCGATGCGCTTCTTGTCCACTCGCGGCGGTGCCGCTGACGGCTTCTCAGGCGGCAGAACTGTGATCCCGGCCTTCCACAGCTCACGAATCGTGCCGGGTCCAGCGGGGCCGGCGAACTCGATCCGCTCCTCCCTGGTCAGCTCGCGGACATCGCCGCGACGGTGGAAGGTGTACCCTGCCTTCTCGATCTGCTCGACCACGCCTCCCGAAAGCTCACCCACCGCCGTCTTCCGCGGGGATTCCGCCTCCGTTTCCGGCTTCGTCTCCTTCGGTGCCGCCTTCTCAGCAACCGGCGCAGGAACTCCCTCTGTGGTGCCAGAAACCACCTCCAGCTCGTCGTAGGGGATCCAGACCTTGGCACCGCCCTCGCCGTCGATGATGGCGGTCGGCTTACCTCCGGGCTTGATGGTGTACTTGTAGGGGCCTTGCTGGCCGGTGCCCTTGTGGCGGATGATCGTGCCCTTGGTCAGCTCGGGAGGCTCCTTCGCGGGGGCCTCTGGCGGGGCAACGTGCGCGACCGCGTCCTCATGCACTTTCCTGGCGTTGTCATAGACGTTGAACCTCTTGAGGGCGGTGACGTTCCCGGAGTCAAGGTCGATGACCCGGACGAAGCCCTGCTTGCCGCGGGCTGCCTTGTACAGCTCGTAGCGGACGCCGTCGATCGTCTGGACGTCGGCGACGATCGCATCCGACCCCATGACTCGGGCAGCATCACCGACATTCAGCTCTTCCGGCGCTTCTTTAACGCCTTCCGCACGGCCTTCTCGAGCTTGTGGTGCCTCCCCACGGGGTTGCTCGGGTGCTTCGCGTTGTAGATCCTCGCGGCCTTCGCCTGCGCCGCGTCGTAGCTCATCCCCTCCTCGCGGACGAACCTGTCCCTCATCGCCTCGTAGACCTTCGGCATCGGGGGCCTCCTTCTTCTCTGCCGCCAGCATGCGCTCGAGAAGCTCTGCGGCAGCCTTATCGGCAGCCTCATCAGTCCGCACCTTCCCCTCGGAGCCTGTGGGGTAAACCCTGGTGTGGAGATGGTGCCCTTGCGCGAGTAGACGCTCCATTTCTTCCCGAACACGAGCTGCGATATCCGGGCGACCCTTGGCAATCCAGAAACGATGACTCTTCTCGAAGTTCTCGACCGTGCCGAATCCCTTGAGATACAGCCGGGCTTGCTCCTGCGTTAGGACTCGCGCCGCCTCTTCCGGGGACAAGGCGAATAGCTTTCTGTACCACTCCTGATCTGCTTCGTAATGCCTATTTGAGGCTTCTAGGTCGAAGTCCGGGTCATTCGGGTCGGTAGTATGAGGAGGCGACTCGGGGCGCGGCGGGAATGTGCTGACCGCCTCTACTTCCGCCCGAGGAACTGGAGCACCTTCGCCTTCAGCGACGGGCTCGGCTGCGGCTGCCGCGGCAGGACCTCCAGCTTGACCGGGGGGTTCCCCAGCTCGCGAAGCCTCTCGAACCAAGTCGATAGGCTCTCGCCCTTTCGGCGCTCGTAGTCCTTCTTGCTCCCGCTGCCGCTTGTGCTCGTGCCCGGCCTGGCTGGCCCTGTCATAGTCTCCTCCAACTCCATGCGAGATCGCCGGCGTGGCCGTCAGAATGGTGCCATCCTTCAAGGTAACTCTGAGCTGGCGCTCTTGCAATCTCTTGTTGAGCCTGTCTGCGAACTCCTGCGCGTCCTGTTCCGAAGGGAAACGGCCTGCGAACTCGTCACCGCCGTACCGCGTAACGGTTCGGACGCGATCGCCCATCTCTTCTCGGATTGCCGCGGACTCCTCCGCGATGACACCGAGGAGCTTGTCGCCCTCAGCCTCAGAGACGTGGTCGTTCCACCATCCGAGACTGTCAACGTCGTACCACAGGGTGATGTCGTCGGGAGCCTCATGTTCGGCTTCGACGTAGGCTCGGCGATTGCCGATCTCTATACCGTGCTGATCGCGGATTCGATCGTCCACGAGCAGCTCGCGCTTCGCTTCCTCCTCCGACATCTCGGCTACGCGCCGCCGCCGAACGAGATCGACCCGACGTTCCTCGGGGATTGCCTCCGGCTGCGCCCCCTGCGGCTCCTGTGGCTTGGCAAACTCAGCCGCGGGCTCTGCGGGTGCTGGGGGACGCTCGGGGGCTTCGGACGATCCTGGGGCTTTCTGAGCCGTTTCCGGCAAGGCGGCGTTGAGCAGCTCCCGCGCCTCCTCGCGGCCCTGGACATTGAGCAGGTTGCGGACCTCGTTGATGGTGGGGCGCCGTCCAAGGTCGTCGGCCATGCGACGGATGCGCTCGCCCTGCGTCGGCTCACCCTCGGTCTCCATCGCCTCGAGCAACTCGGCGCGGCGCTCGGCCTGCGGCCTGCGCTGCTCCTCGGCCTGGCGGGTGATCTCGCGTTCACGCTCCAGCTTCGCGGCTTGGGCCTGCTCGGTCTCGGCCCGGACCTGCTCCGCTTCGGTGCGAAGTGCCTGCGCGGTGGCCGTGTCCTTGGGAAGCATCCTGCCGGCGATCTCGGCTTCGACCTCGAGATCCGGCGGCGGCTCACGCCTCTTCCACATGCTGATGATGCGGTCGGCGGTCTTCCAGTCGTCGCCCTCGATCGCCCGCTGGAGCTCCTTGACGTACTCCTCCCGCATGATGCGCTCGGCGTTGTTGGGGCCGGCGCGGTCGGGGTGCATGTCGATGAGCGCCTCGCGGTAGACCTTTGCCTTGTCCGCTGCCGCCTTCGGGTTGAAACCCTGGGAACGCAGCGTCCTCGTCAGGAAGCCGAACAGCTTCCCGGCTGCATGGAGAGCGAGGATGCCGGCAGCGGACTCCGCGAAGCCCTTGGCGGCTTCCGCGGGCTCGCCCTTCTCGATGCCGGCGCCTGCGCCCATGGCGCCGAACTGCGTCGCCGCCGCACCCGTGCGGGCGATCTGAGCGGCCTCCTTCGCGACGGCCTCCGCGGCCTTGCGCTCCATGCCGCGGGCCATGGCCTTCGTGAGCACGCGCTCGAAGACCTGCTTGGCGAGGGGCAGCGACACACCGCCCGCGGTCGCGACCTCCGCGGCCACGTAGGGAGCCGCCTCGACCCCGAACCCGGCGACCTTCCCGGCGATGTCCCCGACGCCTGCTGCACCTCCACGCACCTCGCCACCACCGAGACGATGGCCCAGCCCCATGCGTTGGAGCAGCTCGTGGACGCCCTCGCGGCCCTTCGCCAGCGCGTCACTGACGGGCGTGGGCTGATCGCCCGGGAGGAGCTGCTCGGAGAAGAATTCGCCGAGGAGGGGTGCGGCAAGCGCGAAGTCCACGCCGGAGTAGAGGAGATGCGTCACGCCCTGTGCGAGGGAACCGGCTGCTTTCTGACCCGCAGACGGGAGCGGCCCCATGGACGGGCGATCGCCGATCTCCTCGTCGGTGAGGGGCTTGGTTCGGGATGGAGGCTCGGCCTGGATATCTGGCACCGTTTCGGTGGACGCTCCGGTAGTCATCGGCCCCATACGCTCCTGCGACGGCGGGACGCGCATCGCGGGCGTGCCTGCCGGCTGCGCCTCGACCATGCCGCCGCCGAGATTGACCTTGAGCCAGTGCTCGTCGGAGACACGCCGCACCACCTCGTCGGGGGTGCCGTCCGGGAACCGGATCACGTCGCCGTTGGGGAAGCGGACCTCAGCCATCAGCCTGCCGGGACCACGCCGCCACGGTTCGGGTCGTAGACGTACTGTGTGCCGCCGCTGGTGTCATGGGAAGCCTTGGCCTGGCCGGATGCGTGGGAGGAGACCATGCGGTCGGGACGGTACATCGCCGCCTGCTGCGCGGCCTGCATCTTGGCCTTCTCGAGCATGGCCCTCTTCTTTGCCGTCTCGTGCTTTGCCTTGAGCATCGCGGCCTTCCGCTTGAGAGCCTCAACCTTCTGCGGGTTGCCGCCGACCATCTGCGCCTGCTGCTCCGCGGCCTGGAGCTCGCCTTGCAGCTCTTGCAGCTCACCCTCAACCTCCACGACACTCTCCATCGCGTCGTTGTAGGAGTCCTCCAGGTCGAGGAGCTGCTCGAGGTCGAGCGTCTCCTCGTCCTGGGCGAGTCCGGGGATGATCTTGGTCTCCTGGGTTCGCGGGTTCCAGACCATGCCCTGCTTGCGGTCGAGCACTGACCACGGATCGGGCTCGTCGGGCTGGGGAGAGCGCAGCCGCATCGCCTCGTCGGCGAAGCCGGTGCTCGCGAGCAGGTCGCGGGCGCCTTCGTAGTCGCCGGCGCCGAGGAGCTTCGCGACGCCCCCCTTCGCCTTCTCGGCGCCCTCGGCGGCGCGCTGGGCCATGCGCTCCTTGAGCGCGGCCATCCGTGACGTGAACGCCTTCTCCTTGTCGGCCTCCTGACCTTCCATGTACCGCATGACGGCACTCAGCGAGCCGGACGGATCACGCTCGACAGCGCCCCGGAGGAGGTCGGCCTGCGGCCCCTTGGCCCCCCGGAGAGTGCGCTCGATCACCGACCGAAGGTTGCGTTCTCCGCGCTCTTCGGCCTCGGCCTGCTCCCGCTCCTGGCGCTCGCGGTCCTCGATGTACTTCCGGTGGAGCTGGCGATCCCGGATGTCACCGGCGGTGCGGATGCCTCCGTACAGGTACGGGCTCGTGCCGGCGATCCCGCTGAGGACGACCGGGAGCCACTCCTTCAACGTTCGACCGGCTGGGGTTGCCATCACTACCTCCGAAGCAGCATCCGCACGTACTCGTTGAGTGAACCGGGAGCGCGGTCACGCCGGAAGCGCAGCGCCGTCGGCGCCGGACCCGCAGTTGCGTTCCCGCCGAAGTTGATGGATGCGCGGGGCGGCTTGGGCCGCATGGAGTTGAGCGCCTGGCCGATCTCGGCGCCCATCTGCACCTTCTCCATGGTGCCCGGCCCCTCGCCTTGCTTCCGGGCCTCCACCTCCTCGAGCGTCGGCTTCTGCTGCTGCTGCCGTGCGAGGTTCTGCTCGAGCTGAGGTGTGACGCCGGGATTCTGCATGGCGCCGCTGATCGCCTCCTGGAAGCGAGTGCTGGGCTGCCCCGCGGCTTCCGCTCGGGATGCGGCCAGCTTCGACGCCGTGTTCTCCACCGGCGGCACGGCCTGCCCGCCGGGGGCCTGACCCGCCTGCGGCGGGGGCGTCTTCACCGCCTCCCGCGCCTTGAGAGCGGTCGAGATAATCATCATGATCGTTGCGGGATCCATGGGGGCCTCCTAGCCGGTCCACGGCATCGACCACGGGAACGGCGAGTTGGTGCCGCTGCGAACCGGATTCTCTACCGTGGGTTGTGGACCCGGCACCGGAGTGTCCGTCGGGATCGGTATCCACCGCCGGGCATGACGCGTCGCCCCGTGAGTGAAGCTCTCTGCGGGAGGAGTCGTGCTCGGCATGGCGACCGCCGCCGGGTTGTCGGCTGTCGGCTGACTGGTCCCGGTCGCACCCGGCGATGCACCGGCACCGCCCTTCTTCGGGGCCGCACCGGATGCCATCGGCGGGGTGGCGATGCCGTATGGCGCCGTGCCGGTTGATGGGACGGAGCCGCCCATTGCGGCCTCGAGGGCGTTGTTGTCCCGCTGTGACAGATTGCCGCCGCCTTTGCCCATGTCTGCCTCCTACTTCTTCGATGTCGTGGCCCGGGAGCCGATGGTCGAAGGGAGCAGCCCGAACGGAGCTCCGAGGGCCTGCTCCCACAGTGCGGCGCGCCGAAGGTAGTCCTCGTACTGCGCGTCCTGGGTCTTCTGCTCGTAGTCGTGGTAGACCCCACCGACGCCCATGGACGCCTCGAGTGCATCCCTCTTCCGCTGCTGCGCCCGATCCTCCATGCCGAGGTAGGTGTTCACGAGATCGCTGGTCTGTGCGGCCTGTTGCTGCCCGCCACGTTCCAGCGCACCGACGCGCTCGCCGAGCGCCGACTGCCGTGCGGACTCCAGCCCGCCGAGGATCCCGGCGCGGGACTCCTCGGCGCCGATCTGCCGGTCGAGGCTGCGCTCCTCACGCCCGAGGGCGTCCTGGACCATCGGCAGGGTAGTGATCGCCTGCTGGGCTGCGGTCGCGTTGCCCAAGGCGGTAGAGCGCCCGATCCCCGAGAGTGCGGCCTGGTTCTCGATGATCGGCTGCATGAGCGCCTTGAACTGTTCGTTGGCCGCGGCAATCGCTGGGTCGTCGGCGATCCCCTCCCCCTTCACCTGGCGGCGGGAGATCCCCGGCAGGTAGTCCGCGCTCGCCTTGATCGCGCCGGAGTACGGGCTCGTGGTGAACTGCCGTGACTCCTCGAGCGCCATCGTTGACGGCAGGCCGAGCTCCCCGAGCCGGGCCGCATGCTGCGAGGCGAGGTTGCTGTACCCACCGGCCTCCGCGAGCGTGGGGGCGAGCTGCCCGCCATACTGCTCGAGCCAGTTGGGGCCGACCGTGCCGAGAGGATGCTCCTTGAAGAGGTTCAGGCCCCCCTCGCCGGCCAACGATTGAGCGTAGTCGGCGAAATCCCCCCAATAGCCCGCCGTTTTCTCGACGAGGGGTTTTAGCTCCGCGGGGATCTCGGCACTCTGGATCTGCGTGCCACCGCCCTTACCCATTGCTCAACTCCTTGTTGACCACGACCGGCCCCTTGGAGAACCCGATCAGGCCAAACAGACGTACTCGTGAATCGGTCTCTGCCAATGCCCGGAGACGCGGCAGCTTGTGCATCCGCGCCCAGCCCTCGACGAGCTGGAGGCAGGTGTGCGTCAGCTCCTTGGAGGACTCGACGTCTTTGTCCTTCTCCCACTGGTAGACCATGGCGAAGGGCCAGCGGCCCCGGTAGAGCTCGATGCCGGCGAGCAGAGAGCCGCGGACCTGAGACTCGCCGTCCACGAGCGCAATGCCGTACATGGCGCCCTTCCCGGACCCGAAGTCGGCCTCCCAATCCCGGCAGACCTGCGCGGCGTCGATCGCGGGATCGTGCCGCACGGTGAAGTTGTAGATGCGCTGGAGGTACTGCGGCATGAGCATCCATGCACCGGGCTCGTCCTTCGTCATGGCGAGAGGACGAACCTGGATCATTCGGCAGCCTCGCTCAGGAGATCCGCACTCGCCTGGTCTCGGGCCGCGTCACGGGCCGCGATGGCAGCCTGCACCGACTCGTACTCGGCGAGCATCCGGGCGTCGGCCCACTCGTGGAAGATGCGGTACTGCTGGAGAGGCGTGAGGCTGGAAGCCTCCACGCCCCACTTCGTCAGCATCGCTTGGATGAAGGGCTCCGCTTCGTTCTGCTGGAACCACGATTGCACGGCAGGGCGAAGACGCTCCGCGACTCCGGTTGACCTTGAAAGAGTGATAGAAGGCATTTACTTAATCCTTTCGATGTAGGCGTAGCTGCCTTGGCTGGACGTGTCGATCGACACCCCGAAGGTGTGATAGACGACAACCTCGATGTAGTCAGATGCAGAGAGGGAGCTCACCAACTCCAATTGCATGCACGTGGTCAGCCCCCCCGGCACGGCTTCGTACTGCGACACCTTGGACTCCTGGATCGCCGCGCCGTTCTTCCGCAGGAAGAAGAGCACATAGCCGGTCCTGCCGCCCGAGTCCAAGGCCATCTGAGCCGAGATCCGATAACGGCCCGCAGAGGGGATGGTCAGCCGCGTTGGGGAGCCCGCAGCCCAATAGGACGCATCATCCCAATCCTCGCCGTCCCAAGTGATGACCGTCGCGCTGCCACTGGAGATCGCATCGGCAGAGGAGAAGTTGACGCGGCAGGACTTCCCAACGTCGAAGCCCTCCAGACGTGCTTTCTTCCAGGCGTTCGCAGCCGTGGCGACGTAGATGCCGTCAGAATCCCAACAGTGATCTCCCTGGTTACCGGCGGCGCTCTCACTCGCGGGCGTCTTCGAGGTGCGGAGCCGCAGGATGTCGGAGTTGATGTCGAGCTTGGCGCTGGGGCTGCTAGTGCCGATACCGATGCAATCCGCAGAAGCGTCCACGAGAAAGCAGTTGGAATCGGTCAGACTCTCGATCCTGGTGTCGTAACCCCCACCAACATCATTGAAAACCGCTCCAAAAGAGGAGATGACGTGGACGCTGTTTCCGCCCCGTCTGAAATTCAGATAGTGCCCGCCAGTCGTGTTCGTGCCCTGGAACAGGTTGATCTCAGCGTTGCTGGTGCCATCGCCGGGGTAGGGGTCCAAGAACAAGTAGGCGACACCTGCTTGCATGCGCTTCTTGATCTGGCCTGCATACCCAAGCTCAATGAACTCGAAGTAATCACCAACGTTGCGGCCATTCTCGTGGATGTGGATTTGCGGATTACTTGCATAGTCGATGTCGAGCTGGCCTGTCAGCGGATCGTTGGAGCAGTCGAGCTTGAGGTAGCTGCCAAGATCCTCGGAGAGTGCAATGTCCTTCTCGACCGCACCGATCTTGTAGCGAGGGCGGGCGTCGCCGCCGTTCTTCACCCGCAGGACGATGCCGTCGGTCTCGTCGCCCACCAGCACGTCGTTGTTGGTGTCGATGCCGAGAAGATCCTGCTTGAGATCGCCGGTGTCCATGCCCGAGAAGAACTTGTTGTTGCTGAGGGGCAGGATCTCGGTCAGCTCGAGGAGGCTGTTGGCCGGATTGAGGAACGCGCCCCACAGCGACTTCCACACCGGGTAGGGGCCGGCCTCGGGATCGACCGCCTGGATCGCGATGTCCTTGACGCCGACGCCCTGAGTGCCGTCCTTCGCCGAGGCGCGGATGCGGGCAATGTCCCCGGCCTTGGTGCCATCATTGCCCTCTGCGCGCATCAGGAGCTCGGCGCGGCGGTCCTCCGGGCTCGTGTCGTCTGCTATGGCATGAAGCGCGAGCTGCATGACGTCGAACTGCCCGAGATCGACCTTCTTGAGGGTGAGGGGAACGCCCTCATCGACGTTGATCTCGAGCGGCCCCGTCACCGGGTCGTTGCTCGCGTCCAGTCTCAGGAACGGGCCACCGTCGTCGGTGGAGGCAGCGCCACCGCCCGCAGCCTCCTCGGTGGACACCGCGGCCCCGCCGAGCGCCGTCCACGTCCCGAGGTCGGCCTCGAGCACGTCCTCGTCGGTGACGACGTACAGGACGCCGGTGCCCTGCGCCTCCGGCTGGTCGGCCCTGCTGCCGACGAGCGTCCGGTGCGCGGCGAGGATCTCGAGCACCCGCGCCGTCTCCTGGTGCTGGTCGTTGAGCGCCCGGAACAGGTCACGCGCCCACTGCGGCGCGTTCGGCGGCAGGAGCGGGAGGTGCGGTGTGCGCCCGACCAGGAGACAGATGCCGGAGAGGGAGACCGTCATCGGCGCCCCCGGGGCCGGAAGAAGGCCACCGCGCCGCTCCACTTGAACAGGCGCCCGATGGTGGCTGAAAGTGCCATGCCGAACCACCGCGCCGATTCCCGATGCTGCGTAATCCGCTGGTCGGTGGTCGAGGTGAGGCTCTGTGCCGCGCTGGTCGTCGGCTCCTCACCGTAGTCCGACATCGTGAGGCTGAGGCTGATGGTCTCGTCGGCCTGGAGCTGCACCGTGTGCTCCAGCTCGTGTAGCGTCTTCCACCGATCGGCGGCGCCGAGGTCCGAGAGCCCCGTCTTGAAGGAGATCGGGATGGAGTGCGGGTCGCCCGCCGGATTCTCGTTCTCGTCCTTGTAGACGCCGGCGTTCTCGCTCCAGTCGTGGTAGAACATCGTCCCCGACGAGATGCCGAACAGGATCCGCGGCGTCGAGGTGCGGAGCGACCCGAGAGAGCCCGTCAACGCCCCGAGGGTCGTACCTGCCAGGTCGCCGATGGTCTGGACGGTGTCCGTGATGATGGGGGCGCCGCAGGAGGCGGTCCAGGTGGCGGGCAGCGAGACCGGCCACATCGGCCAGCCGAGGCCCTGCACGCCCTGGTCGGTGGCACAGACGAAGCCCTTCGTGCCGCCGCCGGCGGTGTGCTGATACCAGACCCACAGGAGCTTGTAGTAGGGATCGAAGGCGAGGAATGCCTCCTCGCGCTTGTTGTAATCCCAGGTCTTGAGGACGTGGTGCCGGATGTGCCGGCCCATCTCCATCGGGCGCACACCGTCGAAGACGTAGAGCCCGCCGTCCCCACCGAGGTAGGTCATGGTGCCGTCGGGCAGGCGGCAGACGGCGTTCGGCGCCACGGGACCGGGAACGTCGGAGGCGACGACCTCGTACCGGAAGGGTGTCGCCGTACCGAAGAACTCGGCCTGCGCGATGCCGCGGTAGATGGCGTCGGTCTTGAAGATGATGTGGTTGATGTTGTTGATCTCGAGCCCACAGACGATCTCCCCGGGCGTGTCGCCGAGAAGAGTCTGCTGGACCGTGCCCCAACCGGCATCGAAGTTGTTGAAGGCCGACGTGTCCACGAGCAGCCGATCGGGGCCGGCGCCAAGCAGGACCACACGGTTGACGCTGATGACCATGCCCCGGGCGGACGGTGGACCGCCCTGGACGTCGGAGTAGGTCGCCGCGGCACCGTTCCAGACCTTCGGGGCATCGACGCCGTTGGTGCCGAGAAGGTAGGTGATCCCGCCGCGCTCGAAGGTGCGGAACACGGTCTGCGCGCTGTTGCCGCCGTGAAGCGCGTTGCCCGTGATGCTGCTCCAGATGTTGGTCGCCTTGTTGAGGTGATACCAGCCCGACCGCGTCGCGCAGACGATCGCATGGTGCTCGACCTCCGAGCTCCACTGCGTGATGGAGAGCGGGCGTGAGGTGAGGCCCGTGGCCCCGAGACGGCGGTGCGCCGGACGGGGACGGAGCGAGCCATCGTGCACGAGGACGTTGTTGGCATCCCAGCACGCCCGCGGCGGCATGTGCATCGCCATGAGGTCGGAGCGGTAGCCCTCGACCGGCACAGGAAGGTAGGTGGAGGGGTTGCCGGACGCCATCAGTAGGCTCCGATGAGGACGGCGCTGAACTCGAAGGGGTCGAAGTCTTGAGGGAGGGTCGTACCCTGATAGACGTAGACCGAGACGAAGCTCCCGGCATTGAGATACGCCTGCACCTCGAGACAAATCTGCGGGTCGTCGCCGCTAGTATCGTAGTAGGCAGGGCCGACGTACCACTTCGCCAGCTCGACCTCACGGTTGGCAAGGATCTTGAGCCCCCGGTCCCCAGCGGAGTAGATGGAGTCGAAGTGTCCCTGAGCGACGATGAAGTACCAACCGGCCTGCTTGATGTCGATGCGGGTCGGGCTCTCCGTCACGTTGTGCATGTCGGCGGGATCGAACTCGTCGGCAGCGGTCCACACCAGCTCGGTCCACACCGATCCCGGGATTGACTGCACGCCCGAGGCGCGACAGACCGCCGCGTAGAGCATGTTTCCGCCCTGGGGGCAGACGCTCCAGATTCCGGTGGCGAGATCCATCTTGTTGCGCTCGGTCCACACCGGCACGGCCTCGGTGCCGGTGTTCTGGTACACGCGGAGGTAGCCGTTGTTGCAGGCGAGCTTGCACTCGGAGTCGTTCGTCGTGTCGCGCAGCCGGAGCTCGTTGGTGGCCGCGGCGCCCGCGATCCTGATCGACGACGGCCTGCCCTGGCTGTCCACCGTGCCGAAGATGGCGGTGGCGATGTCGGCGTCGATCGTGACGCCGAGGATGTCGCACACCGCTTGCTCGATGGCGCCGACGACAGTGTCGATGTCGCCGGCGTCGGTGGCGTCGGTGGCCCGTGCAGACCTGAGCTGATTCGGAAGCGCCACCTACGCCCCCATGAGCGAGACCGTGACCCATCCCTGTCCGCTGAGAACGCCACCGGAGTCCTGGTACACGCCGACTTGGAGCCAGTTCCCCTCGTTGAGGAGAACCTGGCAGGCGACATTGAGCTCGACGGCCACGGTGCCGTCGAACGCATCGGAGCTCTGCACATCCTTGGCGATGGAGCTGGATCCTGGAGTGAACTTGTAGACCTGGAGCGTCCGCCTGGTGCCGTTGGCGTCCGCGACGATGTAGCCATGGGCCGTGATGAGGTAGATGCCGCCGTATCCCTGCGGGATGGTGATGCGTTCGGGGTTGGTGACGGTGGAGTGGAAGCCGTGGGTGTCCACGAGCTCAGCGCCGGGGCTGTACGTGAAGAAGTGCGTCGCTCCCGAGGCGACGTTGACGCCGTACTGAGAGAGACTGCACCCGATCCAGCTCGCGCCGGTGATGACCGCGCCGGTCTGCCAGACCCCTGACGTGAGGTTCATGCGGTTGCGGAGCGTCCAGACAGGCGCGGCTTCGGTGCCGGTGTTCTGGTAGACCTCCAGGTAGCCGTTGTTGCAGGCGAGCTTGAACTCGCTGCCGTTGGTGGTGTCCCGCATCCTGAGCGCGTTGGTCGTGGGAGTTCCGGCGAGGCGGATCGAGGAGGGGCGCCCTGAGGCGTCCACCGACCCGAGGATCGCCGCAGTGATGTTCGCGTCGATCGTGACGCCGAGGATGTCGGCGATCGCCTGCTCGCACTCCCCCCACAGGTTGTCGATGGCGTCGCCGGCGGTGTCGTTGGACATCCGAGCGGACTTGAGGCGGTTGGGTAGTGTCATCGTGGCTCCATCTGGTAGTTGTCCCGGCCTTCCATCTCGCGCCCGGCGAGCTGGATGTCCAGGTCATCGGCCTCCTCCCGCCACCGCTTGGCGTAGAGCACGGCGAGGTCGGGCTCGAGCATGTACTCGCAGGCCATCTCGGCGGCGCAGTAGACGAGGATCATGGGAGCGTTCGCCGCCCATGCGGACTCGTCGGCGTCGGCGCTCATCTCCTGGGAGTGGCCGCGTCCGGCGAGAGTGACGGCGAGCGCGGTGTCCGGTGGCGGGGCGACGCGGAGCTTCTCAGCCCATACCGCAAACTGCTTCGGTGGAGCGTTGGCGGTGCTGAGGGGGTAGAGCCCAAGCAGCTCCTCGCGGGTCCGTTGATGGATGGGTTGCTGCTCGCCCTCGGAGTCGGTGTACAAGAGATTGGAGACGAGATCGACGTGGAGCTTCCCGGCGCCGGCGGCGATGAGCCCCCCGCCGACCTTGAGCGAGTAGAGCGCCTGCCCGATGGTCAAAGTGACGGACTCCTCCACCTCACACCACGGCATGAGGTACTCGGCGCAGAGCTTGCGATCGGCCTGGTTGAGGTGGAGGGTCCGAACGGTATCGGGATACCGGGTCGTGTTGACCTTGAGGAGATCCCCGAGAGTCGTCTTGAGCACGGAGTGTTGCACGGATCACTCCTCTGAGCCGGGAAGGCCCTCCTCGATCTCGGGCTCCGACCCGCCGCCGTCGGACTTCGACTCGAGCTGATGGGCGATGTCCTTGCCGCGGACCTTCGAGCCGTCGGAGAGGAGCCACCACCCGCTGCCCATGGCTTTCGGGAAGCCCGTCCCGTCGGGATCCGGCGAGGGTGCAGACGATGGTGCCGTGATCGACGCCATCACGTCCTCGCCCTCCGGCTTCGGCGGGATCTCGACCTGGAGCCGGGCCTGCCCGTGAGCGCCCTGCGGGACGTCGGCCTCTCCGGGCCGCGGGACGCGCACGATGACGCCCGCCTTCCAGGTGTCGGACTCCTGGATGAGCCGGACGTGCTCGGGGCTGGTGGCGCGGAACTCCCCGTTCTCGAAGTAGACGCCAGCCGCCCTCGAGAGACAGAGATCGGGATAGTGGAAGCACTGAAACTTGATGGGTTCCATCCTTGACCCTTTCTGTTGCTCGGCCTAGGAGCCGATGATCCAGACCTGCGCGGCGTTGATGCCGGGGTCCACTGCGTTTCCGACCTGGGTGCCGCCGGAGGTGTACACGAGGAGCTTGTCGTTGGTCCGGTCGTAGTCGAAGGCGAAGCCCTTGCAGCCGCGGATCGGGATGACCACGTCGATCTCGGTCATGCCGACCGTGGCCGGCGCCAGGGCCAGGCCGTCGGTGACGTAGGCCCCCACGGTGAGGGTCCACTGAGCGCAGCGCCGACCGTTGAGCAGAGACGACACGCTGACGATCGGCTTGGGAGCTGAGAACGCGAGTGCCATTTTTTGAGTCCTCCAGTCGTGGAATGAAGAAGGGGGGCCGAAGCCCCCCCCCTCTCACTCGGTTGGTTGGTGCCTACACGCAGACGACCAGCGCGTAGAAGGTCGGCGACCCGATGTCGCCGGCAGCGGCCTCGATCAGCGGGCCGTCGCCAGCCTCGGAGTAGTCGCCGTAGTACGCCATGATCTTCTGGTTGGCGACGTCGAGCACCGGCACATAGCCGGCGCAGGCCGAGAGCTGCGCGATGCCGAGCACGCGGTTGCACCCCAGCTCGGAGTGGGTGATCGCCTCACCCCCTGCCGGGTAGGCCGCGTCGAAGGCGAACTTGCAGAACTTGACCTTGACGCCGCTGGGGTGGATCGCGGGATCCACCTTCTGAACTTCGGATGCGACGAGTGCCATTGTGGCCTCCTTGTTGAGTTGGTTGAATGAAAAAGGGGAGCCGAAGCTCCCCTCCTCGGGTAGGGGGCTATGCCCCTGCCGTGGCCTACGCGACGTACTGGTTCATGCCCTTGAACACCGCGTGGACCTCCTGGAGCGCCAGGCCGAGGCCGAGCTCGCCCTGGTAGTAGCCCTTCTTGGCGTCCTCGTCGTTCGCCTCGGCGTTGGAGTGCCACTTGGTGTAGCGGTTCCGCAGGTGGTAGAGCCGGAGGTACTTGGGATCGAGCAGGAAGCTCCACTTGGTGAACTCGGTGGAGCGGGTCATCAGCTCGTGCGGGGTGAGGATGAACTCACCGTGCGGGGTGTAGAACCGCTTGAGCCGCAGGCCGTAGGACTGCTTCCGGTCCACGTCCTCCAGGGAGTAGATCCCCATGGTGGAGCGGCTCACGAGCCGGGTGGCGATGGTGATGGTGCGCCGGCCTCCGATCCACAGCTTCTCCTGCGAGCCGTACTTGAACACGGTCTCGAGGTCGTCCTCGAAGTCGGTCAGGTTGACGCCGGTCGTGGAGAAGTCGAAGACGTTGGAGGTCAGGACGCGGAAGATGCCGTTGGTGGAGCTGAGCCGGTTGCCCTCGGCATCGGTGGTCAGGTTGCGCGCCCCGAAGATGAGCGCCCACTCGACCTTGTTGATATACCGCTCGAGCGCCAGCTCGCGCTCACGCGCCCATGCGTCCTTGAAGGGGCGGGTCTCCATCTCGGCAGCGGAGCCGGTGATCTTCGCCGTCTCCTTCTCGATCTGGAGGTAGTTGTAGACCTTCTCGGGGTTCCGGGAGAGCGCCAGCGGCGAGCGGGTGCCCTCTCCATAGGCCGAGCCGGCCCACGCGAGCTTGTCACCGTCGTCCATGCCAAGGCCGGCGGCGGTGTTGCCCCAATGCCGAACGACGTTCTTGAAGGTGTTGAGGCCGGTGGTCGGGTTCTCGGTGAGGTAGATGATCTCCTGCGTCCGCTCGTTCATCCACTGGTCGCCGGCCTTGGTGACACCCTCGGGCGAGCCGGTGAGCTCGATGTCCACGTCCGCCGCGCCCTGGGCACCCTGGACGGTGAGGAACATCGTCGGCTCCCTGTCTTCGAACAACGTGTACTCGTAGTCCCGGATCGACCGGCGGTCGAGCATCGAGACGAAGTACACGAGCTTGGCGTTGCCGCCCTTGCGGGCGTTGAGGCGGAATGCCTCCTCTTCCCAGTGCTTGGGCCGCATGTCGGGCGAATCCCAATGACCGGACCCACGCATCCCTGCGATGGCGTTTCCGAGTGCCATGGTGGTTTCTCCTTGTGCAGTTGTGGGAAGAGCTGTAGAGAATCAGGTCAGTAGCCGAGATCCCGACTGAGGTCCGCGATCGCGTCCTCTTCGTAGACCGGCTTCCGGCCCGTCTTTCCCGTGCTCGCTCTGCCGCCCGGGCTGCGGCTCATGGCGTCGGCGTTGGGGGCACGCTGCCCCTCCTCGGCCTTCGCCTTGCCGCTCTGGAGGAACATCACGTAGAGCCCCTCAAGTGCTCGGCCTTGTTGGTTGAGCGCCTCCTCTCCGAGGCCGGCGCCGTCGTCCCCGACCATCCACTCGAGAAACTCGATCTTATGGTCCTCGTCCTTGAGCCCTTCGTACCCACGCCCCGCCAGCTCGTCGAACGCGGAGTTGACCCTCTCGGTCGTCTCCTGCATCGAGTCGTCGGCCTGCGCCTGCTCGGCCTGCGTCTGGTAGTGGTCCCACATTCTGAGGGCCATCGGGACGAGCCCGGGAATTTCCTTCTCCCCGACCTTGCCCCCCTGCCACAGGATTTGCAGGAGCGTCTGCCGATCCGACGCGATGCTCGAGAGGAACTTCGGTGCGAAATCGAGAAGCTCCTCCTCGATCTCGCCCGACTCGACATAGTCCTGGAGCACCGGCGTGAATGCCTCGAGCCGCCGCTCCGCGAGCTGCTGCCGCTCCTCTCTGGTGAGCTGCCTGGTCTGACCTTCGCCGCCCTTCTCGGCCTCTTCCTCGGCGCCGGGATCGCCGGCCACCTTCTTTCGGTAGAGGTCTTGGAAGTGCTTGCTCTGGTGCGCGTTGGTGATGACGTCCTGAGCGAGCCCGAGCTCCTCCAGCTCGGCCCATGAGTAGTAGTTGCCGTCGAGGGCCTTGTAGCGCCGGTCCTTGCTGGGCTTGGAACGGTCTACCTGGTCCCCACCCTTCGCCGCCTTGGCATCCGCGTCGGGCTCTGCCTGCCTGCCTTCGTCGGCGTCGGCGTCCGTCGCGCCCTCGCGGGCGTCGTCGCCTTCGCCGGCTTCGGCTGAAGCTCGGGCCTTGTCCTCTGCGCTGCCATCGTCTGGAGATGCGGAGGTCGGTTCCTCGGTGCTCGTGGCATCGTCGGGTAGCTGATCGTCCTCAGTCCCGGCCACCTCACTGTGGAACTCCTCGATCTCCTTGCCCACGTCCGCGTCATCGGGCATGGACATCTCATTGCGCCCCATAAGGACACCTCTCCCTTCTGCGGTCCCGGCCCCCGCCAGGTCGCCGCTTGCAGCCCGCTACGCCGTCGAGGCCCTACGCCTCGTCGCCGTCGAGGGAGCTGTCGCCTGGTTGTGGTTGGAGGTCAGCAAGCCGCACCTGGAGGTCTTGGACCTCCTCCATCGGCTGGAGCTGACCGAAGATGGACATGAGCGCGCACTTGATCTCGCCGAGGAGCATGATCCCGGCCTCGGGCCGGTCCTCGGTGGGGTCGTACCGCTCGATGCGGTCCTGGATGATCCGCAGGGCCTCGAGCGCGTCGTGCAGCCACTCGAGGGAGTTGTACTTGGTCCTGGCGATCTCGGCCTCGGCGCGGATCGCCTCGATCTCGCGCCGGAGCTCGACGCGCATCTCGGAGGTCGCGTAGCGTGCCTCGCGCCCGTCGTCGAACAGGTCGGGCGTCATGCCGCGGCTCCCATCGGCACCAGCCGCCCGGACTCGACGCCGCGCTGGACCTGCTCCATAGGCGCCATCTGCGCGTTGGCGACCTGCTTGTAGAAGCTGTCGAGGTAGCGCACGCCCGAAGCCTTCATGAACTCATCGACCACCGCGTGGACGTCGAGCCGCTTGCCGGTCATCGGGTCGGGCATGAGGAGCTGCGGCGCGCCGGCGAGAACCTGGAGGAACTGGCCCCATATCGCCGCCTGCCGCGCCGGGTCCACCGCCATCGTCGGGGTGTGCGCGATGTAGTCGTACTCGCCGACCAGGTGCCGGGGGTCGATGTTCACCGAGTCGATGCCGAGCTGCTGCTGGAGCCGGCCCGTGAGCCGCACCCGCTGCTCCTGAGACGTGAACTGCTGCCGGAGGGAGATCGCCCGGCGGGCCAGCGGGCCGTACAGCATCCGGTCGAGGAGCTGTGCGGTGGTGCCGATCCGCATGGTGCCCATGCCCGTGACCTGCTCCACCTCGCCGAGGGTGCGCTTGGTAGGCAGCGGCATCCCCTGGATCGTGTCGGCGGCGGCTGAGACCCGTTGTGCGAACGAGAAGTAGGCTTGGACGAGTTCCATGTGATGGCCGGTGATGTCGGTCATCTTCTTCTGCGAGTACATGCTGTCGATCGGCAGGAGCCCGCGCCGCAGGAGCCGCGAGCCGGTGGGGGTGAGCCTGGCCCACCGCCCGGGCTTCGGCTGGAGCATCTCCTTGGCGTTGATGAGCGAGGGGTCGAAGATCCCCTCGTCGTTGAGTGTGCGACGGACCTGGGTGGCGTGGCTCGAGGCCATCCAGTCGGTGAGATCCTGGAGCCCGCGGAGCTGCTCGCCCATGCCCGGCGTGAACGCGGCGTGCATGTCGGGGTCGAGCTGGCCGATGCCGATCGGGATCTCGCCGTGCTGGTACACGAGGGGATGCGCCCGGACGATGACGACCTTGTTCCACACCTCGAACCACCAGGTCTCAGGCCGCTCAACGTCGGACAGACCCCACTCCTTTGGGATGCAGCGGACCCACAGGCGGTAGATGTGGCCGCGGGGCATCTTGGCGAACTCGTCGCCGTGGCTCGTCGAGTCCCGCATCGAGGCCGTGAGCGTGTCGTCATCGCCGGGGAACGAGCCCTGCTCGCGTGCCGCCTTGAGGTTGAAGTAGGGGCCTTCGGGCCGCTCAGCGGTCTTGAGGTCGAGCCAAGGCACCTCCTCATCCCACCAGCCGGCGAACATCATGCGCTGGACGTCATAGCTCGGGACGGCGGGGTCCAGGAGGAGGCGCCGGGGGTTGATGGCATCCCAGCGGACGTACTCCTTGCGGAGGCTCCACTCGCGCCGCTGCTCGGCGAGGTAGCGCATCTCGGGAGGCAGCATCGTCGCGTACTGCGGGCCGACCCTGCCAGGCAGGTAGATCCATCCCCACTCCTCGCACCAACAGTCGTGCATCCCGCAGATGCCGTACCGCTCGACGTCGAAGAGGTTCTGCCAGAGCTGGAGATCGAGCATCGATTGCTCGTTGTCGTAGCGGATCGCCGCCTCGTGGAGCCGGGCACGAAGATGGTCCTGGGAGTCACGGCCCTCGTAGTGAACGAAGGGATCGCGCTGGGTGAGGAGCGCGTACTCCTGCACCATGCGGCTGATGAGGTTGGCGTAGGTGATAGGGATGACGATCGCCCGCTTGAACGGCATCTCGGCGCCGGTGGTGTCCTCAGTGCCGTCCGGGTGCTGGATTGGGCGGTCGAGGTCGATGAACATCCGCATCGAGTAGTCCACCAACGTCCAGTCGTCATACCGCTTCTCGATGTGCTCGACGCCGGCGTCGATCATGCGGACGAGCTCGTTGAGGATCTTGGCATGAATGCCGCCGCCCTTGCCCTGGCCGTCATGCTGGAGGAGCTGCTCGACGGGCCGCGGGCGCACCTTGATCTTGGCGTCGTTGGAGACCTGGAAGGCGTTGTCTGGCATGGGCTACCTCACGCGCTGATCCCGTCGAGCTGTGGCACCCGACAGGGAGGCTCGAGGTTCTGGCGAGGGACGAACGGGAACGGCACCCGCTGCCGGAGCACCTGCGACGCCTTGACGTCCGTCTCCAGGGCGATGGCATAGTGCGTCTCGTTGTCGGCGATGATGGCATTCGCCACCGCGCCGCAGTCGCCGCAGACGAGTCGGAAGCCCGAGCCCTTCTCGATGAGCACGGTGCCGCCGTTGGCCTGCACGACCGCGATGCCACCACCCTTGGTGGTGGCGCAGGCCGCAGCGACGAGCGCCGGCAGGGCGACGATGAATCGGCGTCGGTTGACGATGGACATGATGCACCTCACTCAGGCCCACCGGCAGGCGCACCATGACACCAGGCGGTGCCATGCGCGGTCGGGGAGCCATAGAAATGCGAGACCGAGGAACAGGCCGGCAGCGAAGGCCGGCAGGCCGAAGATGGCAGCGATGCCGCCGGGCCTCATCGCCGTTCGATGAACCGGGGAATGAGGATGCGATCATCGCCCTCGGCGGCGCCGCTCTTCACCCACACGCAGCGACGACCCTGGAAGACGTTCGCGTCCAGGCTGGTCACGACGCCAGCGGTGACGTTGATGGTGTAGACCGCGCCCTCCTTGTGCAGGGCGGCGGGCGTCGCGGTGGCATAGTCTGCGGCCTCGAAGGTTATGGTCGCCCCGGTGAACGCCGCCGGGAAGTCCAGGCCGACGAGGTCGTCGTGGCCGTTGATCTCGATGGGCGTGTCGGACACGGTCTCCCCGTTCTTGATGGTGACGCTTTGGCCTCTCGATGTTCCTGGCATCTATGCCTCCATGACAGGTGTCACTACCTGCCGTTGTCCGTCGTCGAGGATCATGATGTGAGGCTGGGTCCGCTCCTCCCACAGCATGAGGAAGCGTGCGATCCAGCGGTGAGCCACATCGTCGGGAGCCCAGCCGAGGGAGTGATCGCACTCCATCGTGACGCCGTGGCCCATGTCGTAGACGATGCGATACGGTGACGCCCGGAGCGAGTCGAAGACCGCGAGCCTCATCGCCGGCCCCCGCCGCGGGTGACACCGAACTGTTTTTCGAGCTCGAGGCGCTCCTGGATGCGCTTCATCTCCCGCTTGCCCTGGTCCACGATCTCCTCCCGGGTCTGCTTCTTGACGGGCTTCTTGGCAGGCTGCTTCTTGCCCTTGCCGAGCACCCGCCGCACCACATCGCCGAGGGTTCTCTTTGGCTCTGGCATTGGTCTCCTCTCAATAGGGCAGGTCGCCGAGCGTGCTGATGTCCCCGTAGAGATCCTGGGTGAACACCGGGTCCACGCGCTGCTGCTGGAGCCGCGACCGGAACTGTGCGTGCTCCTGCTGCTCGAGGACGATGCGGGGCAGCTCGTCGTCCACCGGGTACTCCATGACCACGAAGTACCCGAAGCCGTCCGAGGCGTGGGTGAGGAGCGCCTTCTCGTCCTCGGGGTCAGTGACCTTCTCGACGTCGGTGCCGGTCTTGTTCCAGCGGCACTGGTAGAAGTCGTGGAGCAGCCACTCGCAGCTCGCGTCGATGAGCGCCGGCGCGTAGCCCTGGAGCGGGTTGAGGATCCGGTTGACCGCGTTGATGCGGTCTCGAGGTGGCGGGTTCACCCGCGGCACCATCAACTCAACCTCCGAGGGGTAGTGCGCGAGCTCCTCAAGCATCAGGTCGTAGTCGCTCTCGCCGGTCTGCGTGCTGCGGTTGCGGCCCGAGGCGTCACCGTAGATCCAGACGCCGGCCTTGTGGTCCGGGAACAGCCGGCGGAACGCCTGCGTCATCCTGCGGACGTCGGTGGGGTACGCCTGAGCGATCTCACACAGGACGTGAGGCCGCTCGTCGATCACCTGGACCACCTGCCACGCCATGATGCGGACGTTGAAGTCGCAGCACAGGCGCAGCGGGAGCCGAGCACGGTACTCGTCGAGCAGATCCGAGGCCACGTTGCGGTGGCGGTCGAAGCCGAGGTAGGCGGGCTCATCGACCCACTCCACGAACTCCCCGTGAAGCTCCTGCGCCTTGAACGTCCCGCTGTACCTGGTGTCGAGCGACTCGACGTAGCCATCGGGGAGGAAGGGGTTGAGCTTGGTCGAGGACCGGAACACCGCGTAGTCGGCGTCCGCGTTGGTGATGAACGTGCGGTAGAGCCAGTTGAGACCCTTGGGAGTCGTCGTCACCCAGCCACGGCCCGGGGCCAGGCGCAGCCGGCCAACCATGATGTCGAAGGTCAGCTCCTTCATGAGCGCGGCCTCGTCGAGCCAGAACCACCCGAGGTTCGGGCCGCGCAGGCTGTCGGGCTCGTCGCCTGACCGGAAGAGGATCTTCGTGCCGTTGCGGAGCCGGCACTCGGGGTACGGGCTCGTGCGCCAGGACCCGGGCTCGATCGCGTCCCACCACAGCTCCTTGCAGGTGATGAGCGTGGAGTCACGGAGCTGGGGGAAGTTGGGGCCGACGACCATGCCGATGCTTTTCGGCGGCTGACGCAGCACCTCGAGAGCGCCGGCCCGCGTCTTGCCGGATCCTACGCCCCCCGTGAACAGCCGGAACTTCGCCGGCGACGACCAAAAGTCCATCTGAGGCCGCGAGCCGTCGTGCTCGTACTCCACCTCGGCGAGGTTGCGGCTACTCTTCGCTCGCCCCATCCTCGGGCTCCCGCAGACGCAGGTTGACGGTGATCTTGGTCTCCCCGGTGGTCTCGACGTCGTACCGCTCGCGGTACCGCTCGGGCCGGCGGCTCTTGAGGAGGAGCTCGAGGAGCCGATCCGAGTAGTTGATGGTCGTGTACTCGTCCCCGTTCTTGGTGTACCGCGTAGTGATGATCCCCTCCACCGCACGGCGGTACGCCTCGTCCTCGAGACGGTCGGTGCCGGCCTCGAGCGCCACATCCCACGCCTCGGCGAACGCCTGATCCTTCTTGCGCCACTGGTAGGCCCTTGAGCGATCCCAGCCCACCGCTGCCGCGGCGGCGGTCACGGAGAGGCCCTGCCGCAGTGTCTCGAGGAACTGCGCCTGCCGCTTTACCCGCGTGCGCGTTGCGCTGCTGACTTTGGTGGAGGATCTACCAGCCATCTCCCAAACGCACCGAGAGCCGGGTCTCGCCCGGCCCTCGATGACACCTCTCGAAGCTAATCAGAACGTATGTCACACTCGGCGCATTTGCAACTTTCCCACGTCGCAGTGTTGCATCATGTTTCAAAACGTCCTATATTGATGCTCAGGAGGTACACCATGAAGCTCGTTATGACCACGGCCCTCATCAAGCAACCTGCCACCGAGTGGTTCCGAGTCGTGCTCTATCAAGATCCCGAGGACTCCGTTACGCCTTGGGTTGTTTGGTACGAGGTGCATCCGGAGCCTCGCCGTTCGTACCATCGCAGCTCATACCGCGTGGATGGGGGCTACCACGAGACCTTCCATAACGCAGCGGACGACTTCGCTGCGCGGGTGCAGCGGACGAGTCGGCAGACTTGGACCGAGATACGCAACATCTCAATCCTCATGTGGGGCGATGACTACACCACCATCAGGAAGACCGACTAACCCCTGGGGGCACCAGCCCCCTCGGGGGCCGTTCCGGGGCTGTACAACGCAGCGTGGAACACCCGGGACGGTCGCCGAGGCGGCTGGAGCCGCCGGAAAGGAGCCCCATGTACAACCGACTCATCCGTCAAACCGCTGCCCGTCTCGGGTACGTCGGCGAGAACCCACGGTGGATCGAGGCGTGGATGCGCCTTGAGCACCCCACGCTCGACGGCCTAAGCCGGGACCAATTCCAGGACGAGGTCGAGATCGCGGTCCAGTGCATTCGCACCGCGACCCGCGAGGAGAACGAGTCCCTGGCCCACAGCTACGGGCTCGGACCTCACGACTTCCAGGCATGAGGAGGGCCTCATGAGCATCACCATCCGCCACCGCACCCGTCGCGGCGGCTCCTGCATCCGCCGCACACAGAGCCTCGTCGAGCTGGAGCGCGTACTCCGTGCCTGCCACCGCGACCGCTTGGAGGCGACGGCCATCAACGACCTCGGGGCCGTGATCGGTGAGGCGTACCGCATCGGCTCGGAGGGCTGGATCTGGTGGTACGACCGTGAGCCCTGGCAGGTGCCCGCACCGGACGGACTCCGGGAGAGCGACGAGAAAGGAGGATGACATCATGACCGACCGAGAGACCATCATCAGAGCACTATGTGAGGAGCGTGGTGCGTGGGGAGATGGCACGCCCGCAACGGATGAGTCGATCACACATGCGGCGCGCCAGCCATCGGACTACGACATCGACGAGACCGTCCTTGACGCCGCGTGCGCCGGGGACGTGGGTGCGGTGGTTACTCTCCGGCAGGCGTGGTGTCTGCCTGCTCTGCGGTAGATGAGCGCCATCACCATACGACCTTCCTGACACCCCTCTCCCTACCCTACCCTTCCCCCTCCCCCGCTTCGGCGGGGTTTTTCATGTCTTGGTACTTCTTCGCCGGCCTCAGCGGCTCCCACGGCCTCCCGAGCAGGAACATCTCCATGCTCTCGATCAGGTCCTCGCAGGCTGGTGTCCCGAGCGCCTGTTCCTCGTCCCACGTCGTCCAGCACTCCGGCCAGGGGTTTCGCAGCCCCATCAGCTTCCACCAGCGGCGGGCCAAGGACTCCGCAGCTTGCCGCCGCGTCCCCACGCGACGGCCCGGCGCGATAAGCTCGATCCACACATGGGTCGGCAGAGGCCCCTCACCCCCCTCACAATCGCGCTCTATGCCTGGGCAGACTGTGCCACGTGGCAAAGTTGCCTCATCACCCATCTGCGACTCTGCGAACGATCCTGAGGGCATCTGAGCGGGGTTCTGGCCATTCTCGGACGACATCGCTGCTTCAGTATCGCGATCTCCCCTCGTAGCAGCTCTCCTGAGGGCCAGGCCGAGGACGGCCCCACACACTCCAACGATCACGCCGAGGACGAAGGGGATCATGGGAGCACCCCCGGTCTCGTGAGCACAAACGCCACAAAAGCCGAGCCCAGGACGATCGCGGCAAGCGCCACGGCCCACCCTCCGAATCGCTCATCGAGAGTCCTCATGAGCCAGCACAGAAATACGACCACGCCCACAGCCACAGCGCAGCCGATCACGAGCACCGCCCACAAAATGAAGAATCTACTCATGGCTCCTCCTCTCCCTCGATCACTGCGTGCAGTCTGCGGAGCGCCGCCTGAAGGTACGCTTCGGTCGCCGTCTCCGCGATGGCCCACAGCCCCTCGTCCTCGGCCTGTTGCTCGACCATCTTGGCGAGACGCACTACGCGCTGGACGTAGCTGTCACGGATCTTGGCACACGTCTCCTGCCGGAACTGCATCCTCTGCTTCGCCTCGGCAAGCCGCGAGTTCTCGGCCTGGAGCTCCTCGACGCGCTTGAGCAGCTCGAGCAGCTTCTCGCCGTACACCTTCATCATCACGCCGGTCGTCTCGACCTCTGACGTCACCATATCGCTCCCCTTCTCCTTTCGCCCTCGAGTTTCTCAAGGGCCGTCTTGCACATCGGTTTACGCTTCGTCCGATCCCACTCCTGCCGGTAGTGCCGCGCCAACGCCGCGACCTCGCGCTTCGAGGCCCGCGCCGCCGCGTACTCCGGCAGCGCCTTCGACGTCCTGCGCTCGATCCGGCCCCGGTTCGTCGTCTCCGAGCGCCACCAATCGGCCTGCCGACGGAACGTCCATGCCACCTCGACCGCATCCCGCTCCCGCTCCTCGAGCCGCCCGAGCGCCGTACCGACCGCCGCCATTCGTCGGGCCATGATCGCCTCCGCGGGCTCGTCGCCCCGGCTGCGCCGGCGCACGCACCCGGCGAACAGCTTCCCGGCCATCGGGCACCCCACCTTGTGGACCGCGCCGATCTCCACCTCGCAGTAGGGACACTGATGAGGCCCGGTGTCGAGCAGAATCGACCGGATGCTCGGATCGTCCTTCTGCTCAAAGTACCAGTCGAGGATCCGTTGCAGCTCGGGGGAGATCGCGTGCGCGTGTCGGCTACGCTTCCCCACCGCCTACTCCTTGAGCGCCTTTGCGATCAGCACCACCCTCGGCGGCGATCCCTGCTCCGCGATCACCTTGCAGGCGTTCACCGAGGCCACCTGCTTGTCGTCGTGCCAGAGCACCCCATTGCCGGCGTCGAGCACCGCCTTCACGATGTTGTCGAGATCGCCCTGCTTCGTGTGGAACCGCATCGGCCTTGGCTTACGCTTCCGCCAGTCCGACTTCGGGCAGGCGAACTCCGCGTCGATCCACACCCCTACCGGCTCCTGCGGCCCGTAGGGCACGCCGGCATCCTCGAGCTGCTCCTCGAGCGCCTGCCGCATATGCACCTGCGCTGCGCCCTTCCAGCTCCGCGCCTCCACCGGCTCGTAGGCCCTCGCATGCCCGCTCACCGTCGTCATCCTGGGCCGTGGCTGAGCCAGAGGGGGGCCTGGTATCACCACCACTACGCACCGATCCCCCTCCATCACGCCACACCTCCGCAGCACAGCCATGCGGTCATCACGAGGAACACCACCGCCCACCCCACCAGCGCCGCGAGACACCCATCCTCCTCGGCGCCGTCACTCATCGCGCACCCTGCTACGCCACAGCACGCCGACGCTGAACCATTTGAACGTCACGCCGGTCCACCGGATCCTGAGCCCGGCGACTCTACTCAACACACTGAGTAGAGAGAGATCCGCGTCCAGGTCGACCCGGAGCGGACCCCATCCCCATCCATGCCACCGCTTCTCACTCATGAATCCCCCCTCGGTCGCCAGCCGTGGATGCAGTCACAAGGCTGCTCCTCGTTTCGTTCGTTATCCTGAATCCATCCCTCGCCATTGCACCAGCCACACCGCTCGTACCCGGCCAGCACTGCCATGTTCTCCGCGACGGCGAGCTGCACGTTCCCGTGCCGGGCGGCGAGAAACACGCCATTTACCACCGCACACAACCGCTCCTCGGCGCGGTCGGCTCGACAACCATGGCAGTCCCCATCGGGCGGCAACGACCGCCCGCAGACACCGCACTCGGCTTCGCGGAGCTGCTTGTTCTCGGCCTGCAACCGCTCGATCTCGGCTTGCTTTTCTTCTGCGATTGAGGCCCACCCGCTCGCATTCGTGACCACCCCGAGAGATTCGCTGTGATAAATCGCAGACTCCCGCAACCGCTCAATCTCGGATTGTTGTTCCTCCCAAACATCAATTGGGACAAGATGCCACAAACCCCTTTCGTTCTCTCGGAATTCGCCCACGATATAACCAGAAAGGCTTTTGGGGAAAATTGACACACGCCCCACTCGCACGTCACTCATCGTCCTCTCCCTTC
>Ga0180433_10000978_pt1 | contig 48480 bp, 61 predicted proteins | sample SS_ome_8_FD_132980 | JGI IMG/M metagenome (GOLD analysis project Ga0180433, IMG submission 132980) | Hypersaline lake sediment archaeal communities from the Salton Sea, California, USA - SS_1_D_1 metaG | ecosystem: Environmental > Aquatic > Non-marine Saline and Alkaline > Hypersaline >...
ATTGAGCTAATAGATATTAGAAATAAGACCGCTGGCAATGGAACTATAACTTGGGATGATACCACTGAGACTTTAACTTGGCAGGCCCCTGGAGATGGGGCTGCTGGGGATGAGGTACATGTAGCAGGAACTACGTTCGCAACTGGGTCGAACCCAAGCGGTTATTACAAATTATTTTCTAGTGATACGGATAATTGGATTATTGTTAATATCACAGGTGCGTTAGGGGCTGCAAACAATAGTACGGTTACAATTGATATGGATGAAACTGATTACCCCGAGGATAGCTTACTAAAATTAGCTATTGTGCATTGGAGAGATACTACAGAACTTTTATCTAATCTAAGAGATATTAGAAGATTTACTACTTCGGATACTAGACCAATACTAGAGCAAGAACACGACGAGGATGGTTATCACACAAAGGCTTTTAGAAATCAACTTAGAGTCGCAGTTGAGTCTAACGCTTTTATTGCTACAGCCGAGAGTGGATCGGCTATTTATGGTGAAGTGAAAACTGGGGATGTAGCGGTTCAAGGAACCGCTGCCGGATCTTACGGTGGTTATTTTAAAGCCAGCGACTACGGAGTTTATGCGGAAGCCGATAATGATTATGGGGTTTATGGTTCAGCGACTAATGACTATGGGGTTTATGGAGAAGCTGATAATGTTTATGGGGTTTACGGTTCAGCCCCAAATACCGCTGTTTGTGGGATTGCAGCTACGGCAACCGGAATTTACGGATCAGCACCTAATGAAGGCGTATATGGAATTGCAGCTACCAACTCTGGGGTATTTGGGTCAGCGAAAAATAATGCGGGTGTTAAAGGCATAGCCGACTCTGATTATGGAGTTTACGGTTCAGCAAAAAATGATTTTGGAGTTTATGGGACTGCGGACGAGGATTTTGGCGTATATGGTCGGGGTAAAAATTTTGGGGTATATGGTAGTGCTGCTACTAATTCAGGTGTTTTTGGTACAGCATTTGGGGATGTGGGGGTCTGCGGCAAAGCTGCTAATTACGGCGGTTCTTTTACGGCAAAAACCGAAACGGGACTATACGGCGAAGCTATAACAAATACAGCCGGTTTTTTTGCTTGCACTGATGCGGCTGCTACAGCAGCTAATGCTACGGGTATTGTGGCTACAGCGATTACGGGTATCTATGGGGAAGGGGACAGTATTGGAGTTCGGGGCAATGGGGACGTTTATGGGGTTATAGGTGCAGCATCTACGGGTGTATGGGGAATCGGTAATGGTGTTGGTGTGTACGGAGCTGATGCGGATACAGCAGGTCTTTTTGTAAACTTAGGCATAGGGGATAATATTATGGCTGAGTTTGGTTCTGGGTCCTTAGCATTTGATCGGTGTTCAGTAACCGGGACGGGGGCTTTACACGCAGCAGTTATTGTTAGGTATTATGATGGGGTTGATACGCATACTCTAGCAATTCCAATGTGTACTATGGGCGCATTATAAGTCACACATTGATTCGGCATGCTCTTGTATGTTATCAGACAATACCCCTTCCCAATCTTTAATTTTCCTTAAATCGTCTGCATAGGTATTATTAAAATTGCAACCCATTGTGAACGGATCCCCACACCCATGAATCCCACCATCGTATTTTAGTCCGATAGACCAACAATCACAGAAGACACACCCGGTAAAATCAGCACAAGCCATTTTCATCGCAATTAACTCTATGCGCTCCCGATAGACGCAAGCATCCTCGCAGATGTTTTTTTCATTACATAAGGTATAGGGACCGCATTCAGCACAGGAATCTGAGCATTCTTTTTCGGTGCAGGCATCCAGCTCAATATAATCCACGCACCGACCCAAAATACATTCCATGCGAGGATCGTCACAATTCTCTGTTTCTAGGCATTCAGGTCGGTACACGCAAATGTTTTCTATGCATTTGCTTTTCTTTTCGCAATCTTGATCGGCATAACATTCCATCACATGCTGATCAGATACACAGGCACCCGAAACGCATTCTTCCTTTGTGGAACAATCATCGCCTGTTTCACAGAATGTTTTAATTTGATCCGGCGAAAATCCCGGAGGGATCGTATCGCTACCCCCACAACCCACAACGAAAATTAAAATAAATAGAAATGAGGTCTTCATTTTTTTCTCCTTTTCAGTATGAATTATATCCCTGACAATCTCGGTTTGGGTAAATTTTCGTCCCGTCATGGTAGCGTTGTTTTTCCGCTTCCCGCTCAGTCATCACCCCGTAGTTTCCGGTCCAGGCCGCCCGCAATAAGCGATCATGATTTTTCTCCTCCTACATCTCTAATCAAAAAGTATACCGTCGTCTCTTGCGACGGCTTTGAAAGATCTCGTGGTTCTCTCTTCGAGTTCGCAGTGCTTGCACAAACGCGGAAGGTTCTCCTCGCCCGGTAGTAAATGAATATGGTTCCCGCATTTTTCACACAATTTTTTACTATTTACACGCATTGAATATTTCCTCCAAAATTTTTTCGGAAGCCACGTCAAAACTTATGCCCTCTTTTGCTGCTACAGACGCCTTTTTCGTAACTGTAGCGTCAGCGACAATTTTTTTCGCCTGGCGCTTGGAGTACCCACGATCAACAAGGCCGCGAAAAACTAATTTTCGAATCTCAGCGGCTTTGCGATTTAGGTCTTCTGACCTATCATTTTTTTCCTGTGCTTTTTTGAGTTCTTGGGCTTGGCTCGCGATATCTTCTGAGGTGTTCCACCGCAGAAGAGATTCTACGGCTTCTTCCACAGTCCGGAAGTCTCCAGACACGCCTTGTTGGCGGCCCTGGTAACTCCCAGTGGTATTGTGATTGGCGATTCTGACTTGGTAAAATTGGCCCTTCCGTGGCCCTTTCAGATAGTGGATCCGGTAGTATTCCGAGCCCCATTGAGATGCAGAAATCCTGGTGACTTCTGCTACCCCTTTGAGCCCCTTTTTAAGTGAATCACGCATACCGATCATTAACTTATGCAAAATGTGTACCACAAATGTATTACACATAAGTGTTCATTTTATTTGATGTTGGTCGTTTTTTTGGGTGAAAAATGGTATGAATAAGTTGCGGGATTGGAAAAAAGTTTAGAAACTTTTTTCCGGGGGGAGGGGAGAGGGTCAGAAATTGTAATCCTCCCCCCAGTCGCCCGTGATCATCCGGGCTAGGAAAATCGCCCCGTCGAGGTCCAGGGTAATCTCCCCCACGTCTTCGGGGATCTTATTTCGATCCCTCTGACGTACTCGGACCACCCGTCCGGATGGGTGGAGCCACCATCTCCACCCCCAATCGTCTTCGGGGGGTACCCCCAAATCTACCCCTAACCCGTGAGGGCCACCATCGGGGTCTAGCTTTGCGGCCATGCGGACGGCACGCCGTCCGAAATTTATGTCGTGTTTGTCTAACATATCAATCCCTCCTTTGCCTCTTAAGACGTTCTTCCCGGTTGGATCTGACAAAAAAAAATCAAAGAGCTTGAAGGACCGCAATTAAATCTTGTCGGGATAGGTTTTTAATTACAAAACCCCCCGGGGTTTTCAACGTAATCCCTTCAAAGGGGTCTGGTTTTAAATTTGTGCGGGGCTTGGTCCGCACTTTTTCTAGACCGTTTGCCCCCCACTTTTGGATCGTCAAATACGAGACGCCAACTTTTTTGGCAGCCTCCACGGCTTTAACGCCGTGCGTCCTCAGATCCCTATACCTTGCAAGGATCTTTTGTTTTTGCGTGGGGGTGTAGTGTTTCCCCCTTTTTCCCGTTGGGGTTTTTTTCGTCTTCTTTGTGGTTTTTTCTTTTTTGGTATTTGCCATTGTACAGTCCCTCCAAAAGTTTAGTATTACGAAATTATCACGATTGTAATACAGATTACGTTTTTAAGTCAAGCACTAAATTAACTTAGCATTAATTTAATTTACAGATTATTGAAATTACTAATCAATATTACAGCTACGTATTATATAAAATGCTTTTTTAGCTCGTGGATTGAACGTAATATCGATATAGTTTTGATTATTTAATGATAAATAACCTTGATATGATCTAGGTTTTTTGGTCAATAGATTAACTTTGAATTCCCCCTGACTTGGGATTCGAAGCGGTAATTCCGATTTTTTATTTCCATTCTTATACTCTTTGTTTAGATTTAGGGCAAGGCGGGTTAGATCTTTTACCCGCAATTGATCTGTAGCTTGTGAAATAGCGTCTCGAATATCTTCGGTTGCTCCATGCGCAATGGCTAGACATTGCCCTCTAGAATAAATCCGAAAGTAATAGGCAGGCAATAATTTAGCACAACGGAGATATAATCGGACCATACCAAAGGAGTATAGACCGTAATCTTTATTGGTTGCCATGCAGAAACTTCTGAAACTAGGATAATTCCAATATGCCCAATACTTATGATCGTAAATTTCTTCGTAGATTTTACACAAGTTTTCAAATTCTAATTCCCCTCTGACTGAGTTTTCCCTAAGACGCTTAACATAATTTTTCTCTTCTGGGATGACAATACGCATGGTTATCTCCTTATTAAATATTCGGAGTGACCGTAAATAAGAAAAAGTAAAAAGTCAACAAAAATTTTTGAATTTGCGTATGTTGGTAAAAATAAAGGGATTAAGTTTGTTGGTTGGGTGTGTAATGCCGCACTACCGCACCACAAACATCAATCAGTTCTGGTATTGAGAGGTTGTTTTTAATATCGTGGATTATCCAACAGCAAATACTAAAATCGTAGTTTTTTCCGTTCCATTCATGATCCACGGTCGGAAGCATATCGAACTTTCTTTTGTATCCATTTCTTTTAGCTTGCGCTTCTTTGTCACCCAAAAGATTAATTAAAGACCAATCCATAATCCAACCCGTATGATGACAAACATTGGTATCTCGACATACTGCTTTATTAATTAATTCTTTATACTTTGATCTGGGTCCTATTGCCTTATTGTTTGCTTTATCTCTTCTGTGTAACGCATTAGCGCGATTTTCAAGCCACTTTCGATAATCTTTAGGGGATAATATGTTTTTTAAAAATTTAGGTAGAGGATACCTTTCCATTTTTTCCCTCCCAACGTGGTAATTTCATATTCAAGGAAATAGCAGAACATATATCGATGAATTCTGGTTCCAAAACATTATATTTCATTTCAGCAACTAACCAAGAACATATACGAAGATTGTACTTCCCTGTAGGTTGTAATGCAATGTCTACGGCAGGCATTTTATCGAATTTACTTAATAGCGGATTTCTTCTATTTCTTTTTGGCAAACGTTCGCTGTATAGTAACAGTGACCAATCCAATAATACGTTTGTATAGTAACAACGATAACCTTTTAAGTGCGCTAATATATTTATCTGTTCTACGATTTCTTTGCAAGTAGGTTGTGGTTTTACTTGCGAGTATATCCCAAAACGTTGATAAATTGCGCGGCTCTCTCGTCTTAGCCAAAAGACATAATTGTCTCTGGTCAATATACCTTGGGCACAAATTGGGACTCTGTAATACTTCCTACCGCCCATACTCTATTTCGATTTCTTTAGCAACACCCAATACTAAAGACGCAATTTCTTCTTCAATAAGTTTAACATTTATGGGATCAAAGGGAGAATCAAAAATTATTACACCTGGTCCTGGTACATTTTTGGGGAACTGATACCAAACCGCCCAACATTTATCAGTATCGGGGAAGTGCTTTTGTACTATCTTTTTAACTCTATAAGCAAACTTATCTTGGATCTCAGTAAATAGGATAGAATCTTCAATTATATTTTTTTGGTACGAAACGAATACTTCCACGAGATTTCTCCAAAATTAGTTTTCAGTTTGTTACTATGTATCTATATTAACTTGAAAAAATAGCAAAACGAATTTACAGCAAACCCACTATTTTGTAAAATTCATGCTCGTTAATAATCTTGGTTCCGTATTTTTTAGCTTTTTGACTTTTGCTCGATTGCGAATCAGGGAAAGCTTGGACTAAGTATGTTAGCCCTTTTGATACCCCGCTTTTTACTATTCCACCTTTTTCTTTGACTAAGTTTTGTGCGTCACCTCTTTTCATCTCAGAAAGTGATCCGGTAAAACAAAAGGACATCCCACTAAGCTCCCCTTGTTTACACTCTTCTATAATAACCCCATTCTTTAATAACTTATCAATGATTGCATCTTTATTTTCGATACCCACAGCAATACTCTCGGCTGTGATTTCCCCAATAGAATGTACCCTAGACAATTTTTTTACCGTGGCTTTTCTTATTTTTTCTAGGGTGTCAAAGCCATTTTCTACAAGCTCTTGGAACGTAGATAAAGAAGCGTTGGGGATATTTAGCCCTGCCATGAACACTTCTAACCTGAGTATTTTTTTGTCCTGGATATTTTTTAAGATTTTACTTGCCTTAGTTTTTTTGTACCCCGGGATCTTTAATAGATCATGGACTGTCAAAGTATAGAGATCAGATGGGTCCTTTACTAGTTGTGATCGATAAACATCTTCAATAAAGCTCTTTCCGGCCAGATCGATCTGCGTAATTTCGATCCATTTGTCAATGTCGCCTTTATGCCGAGCTGGGCATGCATTATTATGGCAGATCAAAAACTCACCTTCAAATTTAGTCTTGGCACCACAAACAGGACAATGCAGTGGAATGTCTAAAACATAGTCGTCCACTTTTGTAACAACTCTGTCTATCTGAGGAATAACATCCCCTGCTCGACTAACTATCACAGTGCATTTTTCTACTACCCCAAGATTTATGGCGTTAGATACGTTGTGGAGCGTTGCTTTTGAGATGGTAACCCCACCTACCTCTATGGGCTCTAAATGCGCCACAGGCGTTATACGCCCCGTTCTGCCTACCTCCCAACGAACCTCGGTAACGTCCGTAGTCTTTACCGCTGCAGGGAACTTCCAAGCTATCTGACCTTTTGGTCGATTATTTACTGTACCTAAACTTTCTTGGATGGACAGTCTATTAACTTTGATAACTAGGCCATCGATCATATAATTGAGGCCCGCTCTTCCAGTATCTAAATACCAATTATACCACTCGACCGCATTGTCTATCCGGACTATTTTAGAAGGTACTGTAGAAAGATTTAGAGTATCTTCGATAAAATACAATTTTTGGGATTCTTTAACAAGTTGGACTACTTCTGAGAAGACATCAAAATAAAGAATTGTAAGATGTTCTGAATACCAACCATCTTTTCTTCTTGCGATACCGGATGCTGCATTGCGAGGATTAGCATAATTCTCTGCTAAGTATTCATTGAATTCGTAATTGCGACAAATAATTTCTCCGCGTAAAGTACCCGTGAACGGTTTTTTGAACCGATGCACAACGTTTTTCATTTTCCGGACATTAAACGTAATGTCTTCGCCTACCCGACCATCACCACGAGTAGATGCTTGCAAGAGACACCCATTTTTATATTCTAACTCGACAGAAATCCCATCTAGTTTTTCCTGGATGACAAAAAACTCGGCTTTGGTTTTTCTTGCCCAAGATAGAAACTCCTCCGTGGTAAACACGTTATTCAGGCTACCCATTGGGATAGTGTGTTTGACTTTTTTTAAATGGTTACTTGGGGGAGCCCCTACGTTCTTTAGGACGGGATGATTTGGATCCCATTCTTTCAAAGTCAGATAAAGTCTGTCGTATTCAGAATCGGTTAGTATCGGTGACTTATTGTAATAAGCGTCTTGGGCTTTCTTTAGTTTCTTAGCTAATTTTTCGATATCCATTTTGATTCCTAGTTAAGTAAAGCGTTTTCGGGTATGATCCAACCTTCTAGCTGTTTTTTTAGGTTTTCTGCTAGAAAACCTTCTTCGTTTGCTCGATAGATTAATTTTACGATTAGCATATTGAAAAACTCTTGGGATGCTGCAGTATTAGAATCACTCATACGATGCAAAACATAGATCATTTGTATGGCAAACTCGGATCCAATAGTTATAATATCCGTTATTAACTGTGCGGGTTCTATGCTAATCCCGATATACTTTTTATACTTTTTAGGTACGCTGTTTGTTAGGAAGATTAAAATATTTTCGATGCCTTTTTTTCTATCTATCATGTTACCACGTAATTCATACCTAGCATTTCTGCGTAGGTAGGACCTTTCCAATACGGAGAAACCCAAATCCGCTTGTGATCTTGATAGCCTTTGCCACAAGCTTGTTTCCGGAAGTGGCCCCGTACTTTGAATCTGTGAGTAAGTGCCCATTTTTTTCCGGCATCAGTCAGCGATGCCTTGTACTCTTTCATAAGTTTGGTGTTTGCACCTACTATATATCTTTTGTGCTCTTTAGCTTTTCTAAGCTGCTTTAGAATAATTTCTCTTTTGTTTTTCTTTTTTGTCGCTTGTAACTTTTGATGTAAAGCATTGATCTCAGTTTTGTCTTGCTTCACATCGCTATCTGGACTTGTAATGTATAAAACAAGATTAATTACAAAGCGAAAAACATCAGAGTCATAGTAATCAAAGTAGATTCGTGACTCTTCGTATTGCTTAAGAATATGATCGGGGATCTCTTTTGTGGCCTGTGTCGATTTCTCAATGGATTGTTTAAGAGTATGGCACCCATCTGTGATAAGGTTCATAAAATGCGTATCTTCGTCGTTAATATCAAAGACGACACGAAAGCGATCAGAGTCTACTTGGGTTACGTACAAAACTCCCGTGTTAGCTGCAGGCCCATGAAAAGTGTCTTGATCGATCTTTAATATTATTCCTTCGAATGGTAGTTTTAGATCTTCCAAAGGAAAGTCTGGAATGTCCGTATCCCGTAGGGCTTCCATAATATCGGGACGGACTTCAAAAACAGGACGACCTGTTTTTTCAGTTACCCAAACCGTGTACATTAGTTGGAGCATTGCGGCAAAATCAGCTTGGCTGTATCCCATTTTTTGAGTAGCTGCGTAGAGTAGCTTAAAGCACCTTTCGGGCATTATTCGTTGAATAAACTCGTCGTAGCTTGCTAGTGGGTAGTTTAGCAAGCTATATTCTTTGAATAATGCCCTAATGATGTCATACTTATTCTGCATCAGACTCCTCAAGCGGATCACTAGTTAGAATTGATAGAGCCTCAGCTAAAGTAATAGTTTTGTTTTTTTCGGCCAGTTGGTAAAGCTTGCGGACAAGCCGGTTGTGTATCCTGATTTGCTCCCCAACTGGTCTACCAAACGAAGCAAGCCATTTTTTTTCTTGCTTCGATAGCCTTATTGAAGTGTTGTGTAGCATACCGTCCTCCTAATGCGAGTGTAACACTATTGCGTTACAGATGTCAATGCTTTATTTTTTGCCTATTTTAATGATTTGGGGACTGTACTGAGAGAGTCTTTTCTGCATACACTCTATTGCTTCTTCGCTGGAGTCCCCAAGAAGGCACCTACGGTCTAGGGAACTAGCTACAGCCCCTAGAGTACCTGAACCAGCGCAAGGGTCACAGACCCAATCTCGGGGCTTTGTATGCACCTTCAAAATCCGCTCTAGTAGCCATCTTGGTTTTTGAGTGGGGTATCCCGTTCGTTCTTTTGAATTGGTTGGGACAATGGTACCCCACCAAACGGTAGTCGGTGTTTTTCCCAATTGTCTTCGTTCTGGAGTTTGAAGGCTGGGAGCCAAGTAAGGTATCCGATCAATTTTCGAATAGTTAAAAACATAATTTGCAGGATCCTTTACGTACCAAAGTATATTATCGTGTTTTGCTGGCCACCTCTTTTTTGTGCGTGCTCCATAGTCGTATGCCCAAATTATTTCGTTCATAAAATAAAGATGCTGATCAAGAAATACCCGCACATAAGGGGCTTGGCGGTAATCAATATGAATAAACAAAGATCCGTTAGAAGTTAATATTCGAGCCATCTCTAAAAATCTCGGCCCCCAATAAGAAATATAATCTTTGTAGATGTCTTGGTATGAGGGGCCAGGTATGCTTTCAGTTTTGTATTTTCTACCAGCATAACCTTTTCGAGATCCAGAGTTAGAGGATGTAAACTTTATACGCCCTCCTTTTTGTTTTTTACCTGTGTTGAATGGGGGATCCACATAGACAAGATTAATCTTACCAGAAGGGATACGCTTACAAAGATCGAAGCAGTCTGCTAGGACAAGTTTCACTGTAGAGCCGGTGCTTCTTCTTGATCCGCTTTTGTAACTTTTGTTTCTTTCTTTAGCTTTCTTATTTTCATAGCTTCAGCAATGACTTTTAGATTCCCGTATAAACCATGTCTGACTATGATTGATCCAAAATCACTAAAGTCATGGGGGAGGATCTTACATACTCGTTCGCCTTCTTCGTCTTCGTCTACAAAGCAATGAGTAAGTTCATGATCCAATATGGCCCATTTTTCTTCTTCTTTCAAATCATTCCACATAGGGTAGACAATCACGATCAAAAATTCTTTATCACAAAGAGCGTGCATCTCTCCTGTGATTTTTTTGGCTTTAGCAAATACCGCTTGTCCAGATTCCATCAAAGGTTTATTGCGCCAAAGATATGCCATTTTAGCATCTGCAAGGTGGGGATGGTGTTTAGCGATAAGCTGATTTGCCATGTCTACGACGTAATCATTAATTGGATCGTAACTAAGGGGTTCCTTCCTAACCTTCTTTTTTCTGGGCATATGGCCCTCCTTTACTAACAAGTTTGACATAGACTTTCAAACCTAAAAAATAAGCTGTGCGAAGCATACCACTAGATCCACGAGAAAATCCATCCCAAACTAGGATTAATTGATCAGCATACTTGGCCATTTTTTGATTACGGATATATCCTGCTTTCTTAGCATACTTTTCCCAATCAGCAGGAAATTTAGTAATAGGTATATTATTCTCTTTTGCCCAACGTTCTCCAAGTTGATCAATGCCCTTAGCACTACCAGATACTACCTCAGTAATAGTAAACTTAGATTCTGCCACAGCATCACAGACTAAAATATAGTCTTCTATATTTCTGGATCCTGCAATGATGGTTTTCATAGAGAATATAATACCGGATTTTTTCTGAGCCGGTAGCTAGGCAGGAACAAAGGAGTGCTTCGCATAAGCGAAGCACGAGTGCAGGCTTCTGCCTATTCTCATGTTTCGGATGTGGATGGAACGAGTCGAATGGTGGGTGATAGGTGCGTAGCACCATCACCCATACCCGATAGGGTAAATGAGACTATAGTTCCATCCACATCCCCTTTGAAAGAACATTAACTTATTAATTATTACTGAATATTTTGATTTACCAAAAAGACAGATCTCTGCTTACAAGGACAAAATCTAAGTTTTAAGATAAGATATGTTTTACAAATCATAAATCAAATATCAAACGAAAGAGAAGTCATTCAAACCAATTATCACCCGAGCAGTATTAACCTGCTCGGCCTCAATTGATTTAAATGCCTTCTAATGGTGGGTTAAAACCCACCATGAATGGCATATTCTAAATGGCTTGTATATTTTTTAACATGCAAGATAAAAACATAAGAGGCAAAGGGCAAATGTTAGGTCCACGAACCCCTTACGGGGTCCGTGCTTGCGCGATCCAAACAGCTATCGCTGTTCGGCCTCTTGCAAGAAAGGTAGCAAATCGCAAGCCAAAAACTTTGTCAAGTTAAATCGTACATGGGGGTATAACTATGTAATATATAGAGAATTATTCCTTGGATTTTTTTTGTATTTTTTCGATAAAAATGCCTTAATTATTGAGGTGCTCCATACAAACCTTAATCTAAAATTTCCTGTGTTTTTTGTTCAACTACGGAATTATTTCTGTTCGTGTTTTTATGTCATTGTTTTATATAACTTAAATTTAATCAAAAAAATCGGTCTTATAATCCTAAATGTACAAAAGAATATGCCATTCTTTGATTTGTTGTTTGATATATGTGTAATTTTTTGTGTCAGTGGCTTTTTCTCGTTTCACCCTTTATTCACAGTATGAATCCGCGTTTTCTTTGGTAAGATTTTTATTTAGTTTAAGCAAGTTTTATGCCAGAATTTTGAAACTAACTAAAAATATAATTAGGTGTTTCAGTAATAATAATAGACTAAAAGATATATTTATAAATTTGTTAGATTGGAATTTAAAATAATTACTCTTGACGTTTTTGTCTGGTATTTATACGATGCAACTATGAAAACGAAAGATCCTTATAAAATATACCATCAGGGTAGGACTTCTGGGTTGCTCCCTAGCGAATTATTCCCTCCAGGTTTTTACGAAGCCAGCTTGGATTCCTATGCTATTGTTGGGAAAGAAAATGAGTACCACTTATTTAAGTTTAGTACCCAGTATGGGGACGTACATCGTAAGTTAAACTTCTTCATTCCGTGCAACCATTCGCGCTATATGCTTACACGGGTAGCACGTAACTTTGGCATAGTTAATACTAATACGCATGTATCGAAGTATTTTGAAAAGCGGGTAGGTCACACGTTTAAGGTTTTTTACAACCAAAGAGTCATAGATTTATTACCAAGTGGGTATAAAGGTCATATCGGTGTTTTTCCTGCCAGGATCAAAAACATTAAGTATGCTACTAACATTAAAGGAATTCAGGGGTATTCAGATAAAGCTTTTATTTGGTACTTTTCTGTTATTACCGATTTTGAGATTTTCAGCTCTAAGATTTATACTCCGTCAAAGTACAAAAGAGACAATAAGCTATTTCGTGTTTTAAACTCTATTGGGTACAGTGGTGAGGTTTGCTTAGATCTTCATAGTCTGATAGGTAAAACTATAAAGGTATACTTCAATAAGAAGATCCTATCTTTTATTGATACGTCATTGATTCGTAAAGCAAGTCCTTTAGAGCAAGTTCCTGACGATGATGCTTTGGCAAGAAGTGTTATCCCTAATACCGCACCTCTAAGCTATCAACTACATTCTTAGTATTCTTGTATTATACCCTTCAGAGACTACACTTTGGAGGGTACATGTCAGATAGACAAAAGATTATTCTTTTAGTTCAGGGTGGGTGTGGGGACGTTATAGCGGCAACTCCTATGATTAGATCTGCCCGGAAAACATATCCCGAAGACGAGATTATAGTTTTATGTACTTACGAAAGAGTTCTTAGGCATAACCATAATATAGATAAATTAATATCTTTGGGTGATCAGGATGCTGTGGGGGATTTTTTTTCTAGAGAAGTTAAAGATAAAAGGGTACGGTACTTCAAAAAGTTTTTTCCCTATGATCATATTATGAATGATGCAGCCCATGGGGCTAAAAATCTTCCGCACTTTATTGCCCGCCTGTATGGTTTTGAAGAGAACTTTGATAATGGTACTCCGGATTATTATGTCACAGACTATGAGAAAAGAGCGGCTGATACGTTATTGGGCCAGGATAAGAAACCTGTTGTTTTGCTACATATTCAAGGTGCAGTTCCTTCGGATGGGGATGTACAGACTAAGCCTTGTGGTAAGTGTGGAGGTCGTGGTGTTGCTAATAATCCAGGTCCCTGTAACCAATGCGGTGGATCGGGGATGATTAAAGTGTATCAAAAAACCAATGTACTTAAGGATCTTGATCCTAAAATTGTCAGTCCTTTGGTGATGAAGTATAAAGATAAGTATAATTTTTTGCAAATAGGTCTTGAGTACGAAACGAGGATTGAGGGTGCTTTTGACTGTTTAGGTATGCCTTTGAGGGATACTATTGCTTTGTTCCAGCACCCCTTGGTAAAAACAGCTATTGTGATTGAGTCCTTATTTATGCACGCTGCCGCTGCCTTAGAGAAGCCTGTGATAACTGTTTTTCAAAATACCGATCCTGATTTTTTTGGCTACCCGATACACAAGAATATTTCTGATAGTGGCGGCTGTGTTGATTACCCTTGCAATCGGCCTGTGGGTGCCTTACTTGATTTGCACGCGGGTTACAAGAATCCTAAACAAACTAAGAGTAGGGGTCTTTGGGAGTGTAGGGATCAAAAGTGCGCACGTATGAAGCCCGAGATGCTTGAAAAAGCCTTTTTGGAAATGGTAGAAGAGAAAAAATCTGATCGGCATGATACTTTGGAAGAGGCTAGAAACGCAAAGCCGAAGGGCGCTAAACATGAATCCTAGCGATGATCGGAAGAAGGTTATTGCTTACCGTGCCGACTATGGGAGTTGTTACTACCACCGTCTCTTCTTGCCCCTGAAGTTTTTGGCACAGAATCATAAAGAAGATTATTATATTTACCCTACTGATAAAATGGAAACTAATCAATTGGGGGTATATGATTTAGCAATTTTTCAAAGGCAGTACAAAGCTGAAGTTTTTGAGAACATGCTTCGGATGCAGGCCAAAGGCTGTAAGATAGTTTACGAGATAGACGATAATCTTTTTTGTGTCGAGCCCTGGAATCCTGCGCATAATATCCTTGGTAAAAAAGCGGTAAAGGATAACATTAAGTACTTTCTGGGAAAGGTGGATGCGTTATTTGTTGCTACGGAGAATCTAAAGGAAGTCTATGAGCCCTACTGTAAACGAATATATGTGTTGCCAAATTCTTTAGAATTAAGTGCGTTCCATACACCACCTAAAAATTCAGCAAAGACAGTGGTTGGGTGGCAAGGATCACACACGCATGAAAAAGATGTTGCTCTGGCAAAATCTGCTATCGAAAGACTTGCCAGGGAAGATGAAGTATACATTAAGCTATGGCGTATTGATCTGGGAATACCGAATACCTACGTGGTTCCTTTTGTGCCATTCGAATGCTTTCATGCGATGTTTAGTCAGTTAAGTTTTGATATTGGTCTTGCCCCTATTACCTATATTAATTTTAATAGAGGAAAATCGAATCTTAAGTTTATCGAATATACAGCCCAAGGTGCTGTAACCATTGCTTCTGATTTTGGTCCTTATCAAGAAACAATTGAGGATGGTGAGACTGGATTGCTGATTAATAATCCGAAGGATTGGTACGATGCCGTTATGTACTTGGTAGAGGATCTTGATCTTAGAATGCGTTTGTTGGATAACGCTAAGAATTATGTTCTTGAGAACTACGACATGAGCAAAAACTATAAACTTTGGAAAAATGCTATAGACGAGATTATTTCTAGTTAGGGGTGATTCATGATCGAAGAGTCTAAAAGTTTTTTGTGTATCGGTGAGACGTACTCTGGAAAACTTGTGTTGGGCATTGCTAACGAGTTTAATCTTAATTTATGGAAAGGGGGATCTAGTCGGCTTGAGCTTAGGTTTCCTAAAGGTTTGCTACTCCTTCCTGTGCGGCAAAATAACCAGGTAGTTGGGCACAATGTTGCTTTTTCTCCTATTCATCCTATCCACAGTAAACAGGAATCTATGCTGTTTGATATGACGGGTTTAGAAATTTTGGGGGAATGTAATGTAGGGTCGGGTTACGAGATTACTGGTAAGGATCTGCCTCAAGAGATTTTACGGCCATACATAAGTATGATCAAGGATTGGCGAATGCAAATCTCGGGATTGGCTGTTCCTACGGCTGATGACCTGGCTAATATTAATAAAGCAAGCCCTATACTTAATGGTCCGTGGGGAAAAAGGAAGTAGTGTAATGTCTGATGCGAAAAAACCAACTGGATATCACATACTAGGTCTTCTCGATAGCCATACAAGATTAGTTAGTGATACCCATACCTTCATTATTCAAAAGTTAAGAATTACAAAAGATAAACAGGCGGTATGGACTAGTCATTATTATTACGCAGAGATCGGGGATGCTATTCGGGGTTACGCTAAGTATAGTGCGCGGGTAAAGGGCAGAAAGATGCCTAATACAAAACCTCTACTTGATCTTCTTGATTTAGTAAAAAATTTAGAATTATCTATTTATAAAGTAGGGGACAGGTTGAGTAAAGAATGGTCTTCTATTTCGCAGGATCCAATATCAATAGCTATGTTTAAGGATTATCCTAATGGACGTGAATCGACAGATTCTTAGATTGACCCAGAAATATATAATAGATTATCTAAATTTATTGTGCTTTTCTAACACGGTTTCTTGGGATGGTATTGATCAGTTCCACGAACTACCTATCCTAGATGCAGAGCAGAGTGCAGCGCAACGTCAAGAACAACGTGGTGGTTTTTTAATTCATAAGAAGTATCCATGGGCTTTGAAAATCTTAGTAACGGTTATTGATGGATCTAGGCAAGAAGTATGTTACCGAATCCAAAGTATCAAAGACATAATTAAAATAGATGATCCAAAAAAGACATGTTACCCCTTGGATATGAATTTGTTAGACTTCTCAATTGCGGATTCGAACTTGGGTTTACAAGATCCTTCGTCTTATTCATTCTATACAAAATCTCACAACGTATTGACCAGTTCTTTTGCTTTACTTGACTATCTATTGAATAGTCATTTTATTGCACATGATAGTCCTGATCATTTTAAAGATTTGTTGATTGAGGTGGAGAGTTATCCTCCTTTGAGCGGTGATAAGCATTATGTTCCTGTGTTTGAGGCAGTTAGTAATGACTAAGGTTCAAGGTTGGGACATTTCATTAAATCACTCAGGGATTGTTGAGCTTACGGATGGGGCACTGAGTAACTTTTGGTTTGTATCAGACAAGCATACACTAGAAAAAAACCTAAAAGAGCATCTATGGCACTTGCCGCTAAAGCAGATAAAAAAGGATCATGGGGATTGGCAGCTCTTTTCTTTGTACAGGCTGCTTGTTTGGGAGAATATGCTGAGTAGTATGTTAGATCTTCATCATCCGGATTACGTTGCGATTGAAGACTACGCTTTAGGTAAAGTGCGTCGATCTCATTATATTGGCGAGATTGGGGCTATTGCTCGTATGGTATGCTTTCGAAAAAGAATACCTTTGCGTTTATATGATCCTTTTTCTGTAAAAATGTTTTCTGCGGATCATGGCCATGCGGACAAGTTTATGATGGGTCGTGCGATTAAGAAAAAGTGGGGTGTGGATTTTCGCCCTTATGATCCTACGTCAAAAGCTAACAACACTGAAGTTAGTGAAGATCTATACGATGCCTATGGTATTGCTAAATTGTTGTGGACTGAGGTGAGTCTCAGGAAAGGTGAAGTTTTACTCAACTCCTTGGCTGAAAAACAGATACGAGTATTTAACAGAACTACTAAGCTATATCCTATAAATATACTGGGTAGGGGGTGGTTGGTCCAAGGTGAGGAAGATGAATTATGAACGGTAATGCTGTCAATATTATTGTTGTGGGCTACAAGGTACCTAAGATTGAGCATGCTTGTGTCGGTAGCATTATAAAAAATACAAACTATCCTTATCTATTAACCTTTTTTGACAATTATGGTAGTGGGTTGAGCCTTACTGAAGTTTGGAATTTTCTTATCGATAAAAGCCCATTGAAGTATGTTTGCTTATTGAATTCGGATACCATTGTGTATCCAGGTTGGCTTAAGAAACTAATTGACCCTTTGGGATCTGACAAAAAGATTGCATTTGTAGGCCCGTCTACTAATAATTGCCATAGCCCACAAAAAAGAATAGCTACCTACGAAGAAGCAACCAAGTATGAGGGAAAAATCGAGATTATGAAAGATCCTATTAGTGGTTTCTGTTTAGTATTTAGAAAAGCACTCTGGACAGAATTAGGAGGATTCAATCCTAAGTACAAGCTTTATGGGCAAGAGAGTGACTTCATTGATCGTGCCCAGAGGTTAGGATACAAAGTTGCATGGCGTAAGGATGCTTTTGTCTATCATAAAGGCGAAGCTAGTGTCAATGCTCATAAGTATGATGCAGACAAAGAAAGAAAAATTGCTCGTAAGTTGTATTGGGCAGATAGGGGGAAAAAGATATGAGATTTACTTTTATGTGTCCTCATACTAAGTTGTCTGGGGGGACCAAAGTTATTTTGCGATTAGCTCATCATGTGGCTAATGCGGGTCATAGTGTTATAGTCGGTGCCTATAAATATTCTCCAAAGCAGATTCTTTGGTACGGGCCTAAGAACCCTCCGTATGAGATCGTTGAGGTATCTGAGCCCAATAGATATACAATACCCCCGTGCGATGTTTTGATTAATTTTGCTGACGGGGTATCTTTTGGGAGCATGCCTGATGTTCCGCATATATTATTTCTTCAAGGGTTTGGTACGCAGGATTATGCAAAGGAGGTGGCTAATCTTAATTTTCGCTACGATGGGATTATTGCTACTTCTGCTTGGTTAGCACAAGTTGCTAGACAAGCTAGGCATACTAAGATCCACGTCGTTCATCCTGGGGTAGATGACTATTTTGTGTCGCACCATCTTCCTACTAAAGCTGTTCCTGTAGTGGGTACTTTGTACCATGAATCCTCTGCTAAATCCTCTGATGTTTTTATGGCAGCCTCACATCGTATTATTAAGAACTTCCCCAGAACTCTGTTCTTATATTTATCTGCAAAGACACCAAAAGACACTACCCAGTTCCATAAATTATTAAGCCCGCACAGTCTTATAATAAATCCACCACAGCAAGTTTTGCCTCATATTTATTCTTCTTGTACTGTGTGGGTATCACCGTCTATTAATGAAGGTTTTGGGCTTCCTACCTTGGAAGCAATGGCTTGTGGTACCCCCGTTGTTTCGGTACGAAATTTTGGCCTTGATGAGTATCTGAAAAATGATTACAATTGTTTGTTGATTCCCCCAAGAAATAAAGAGGCTCTCGCGGACTCAGTAATTCAGTTACTTAGTGATTCAGAAACAAGAAATAAATTAGTGTCTAATGGTTTACAGCTAGTAAAACGCTTTACGTGGAGTAAGTGTGTTAATAACTTTATTGCTGCAGTCAAAGGTATCATTCAATGAGAATATGCTTTATCGAACCGCATTTATTGTGTGTGGGGGGTATTAGAAGAATTATAGAAGTTGCTAATAGATTAAAAAAACGTGGGCACTTTGTTAGAATTTATACCCCACCCGGAAGACCGTGCGGCTGGATGGAAAGCGATGTTGAAGTAGAAAAGATTTCTAAGTTACCTCATCGTGTCTACGACATTGCTTTGTTTAATCTTGCAGAGCAATACCCAGTAGCCATAGAAACTAAAGCTAGGATGCGGGTGTTTTGGGTTTTGGCCCCAGAGGCTTTGTATAAAGATCCTAACATCCCAATCAAAGCACTTCGGCAGAATTTTCATTTTTTAGCAAATTCTACTTTCTCTGCCAACTATATAAAGCGTTTTAGAAAAGTAAAAGAGCGTATTCCTATCATCCCTGGGGGTATTAACCCTGAGCATTTTAAATTTGTACCGAAGACTCCTAAAAAGTATGACATTCTATATTATGGATCACCAAGACCTTGGAAGGGTGGTCATCTGGTGGAAGGGTCTTTGCGGGGATATAAGCTACTTAAGATGCACGGATTGAATACGCCTCAGGATAAGATCCACGAGCTGTATAACCAGTCTACAATATTTGTTTCGGCGAATCAAATGGAGGGGTTTTCTTTTATGCAGTTAGAAGCAATGGCTTGTGGCTGCCCTGTAGTTACTACTGACGACGGGGGAAGTCAGGACTATATCAAGTCAGGGTACAATGCTGTGGTGGTATCTAGAAGCCATTCTGGACTTCAGACAGGGGCATCTATTTTGTTAGGTGATAAGAATCTGAGAGCCAAACTTAGGCGAAATGGCTTAGTCACATCCCAAGATCCTAAGTTTTCCTGGGATAATGTTACTGAAGATCTTGAACAATACTTTTTACACATACTTCAATAATTTTAAACATTAATTTAATTTTAAGTATGATCGTGGGGGATAATCGGGCTAAGAATCGTAGCTAGGAGTTTCTATGCAGTTTACTGGATATGACTTTTTTGACTTCGGTACAGGTAAGGGTTATTGCTATGAGTTTGCTAGGAAAAAGATGAAGTTAAAAAAAGGTTTGGGGTTTGATCTTAATCCGCATAAAGTAAAAAATTTAAATAAAATTGGTATTCCTTGTTTATTGCAAGATGTGACCGCATTAGATCTACCTAGAAAGTGTGTTAGGGTTGTAACGATGGGCCACTTTTTGGAGCATTTGAAGTCTACGGACATGGTATATTCAGTTTTGAGTAAAGCTTTGCAAACGGCTGATGAGTATATTTATATTGAAGGTCCGTGCTTCGATTTTGACAAATTTTTGGAATCCCATAATTTGCGCTTTTATTGGTCTAATTGGGTTGGGCACCCTACGCATGTAACCTCAACTCTATTGATATCCATGCTTAATGATTTGGGCATTAGTCAGTATTCCTTAGTTAGGTATGGTCCAGTTAATTCTTCTCAGGCTGCGTGTATTCACCCATGGGAATCTCCTAAAGATCAATTTAATTATGATTCTAATGTCCATAGTAGTAAGGTGGATGTAAAATTTTCCTACCCTTTATACACTGGTATGTATCTTTTTGTGTGGTTGAAAGATCGAAAGAATAAAAAAGATTTGATTAGTTTGCGTAAAAAGAATATCCGGAGAGTATATAATGGGTAAAGTAACTGCCTCTGTCCCTGGAGTTCATGGTAAAATGGCCAAACGTAGTATTTATCATGATGCTCGGGCTTTATTATCTTTAGTTGGTATAAAAAAACCAACTATAGTTGATGGTGGCGCTTGTGTAGGATCAACGACACAGACTTTTTTAAAACTATGGCCTAACTGTGTTGTTCATGCATTTGAGGGTCGCCCAGATTTAGCAAAAGGTCTGAGAAAGCAGTTTAGGGATAAGATCAATGTTAAAGTTTATAATTTTGCTCTTGGTGAAGTTAATGGGTCTACTAAATTTAATATAACAAAATATATAGGTACTGGATCTGTGTTATCTCCTAGTGCTCAATCTGCTCGTTATAATGGGCAACGAGTTGAAATAGTTGATACGGTTAATGTCCCTATGGTTAGGATTGATAAGATGGTACCAAAGGCTGATATGATTAAGCTGGATATACAAGGAGGGGAGGTTGGTGCTATTAATGGTATTGGTACTGTTATGGATCGAATTAAGATTATTGTAACTGAAGTTATGTTTTATGCAGCTTATAAAGATCAACCTCTTTTTTGTGAGATTAATAGTTTGCTTGAGGGTTACGGATTTCAGCTTTTTAATCTATATAATCTTTCTACTCATAAGTTGGGTAAACTTACGGCTGGAGATGCCTTGTTTATAAACAATCTATATTACAATCGTTTTTGAGGGTAATTTGGATGCTTCAATTATAATTCCGATTCAAGTTAGATCAGATACTTTTCTAGTATACTTGGAGCATTTGGATTTCTGTTTGCATGCTGCAAATATGCAAAATCATCCATCGTATGAGATTATTTTGGTTGACTACATTAGTGCTTCCAAATACGCACTTCGTATTAATAAAATGGCTGATAAGTATGGAGCAAAATACGTTAGAGTGGATAGGGATGATAGGATATGGGCTCGTGGTCGTGCTTTGAATTGTGGGATTAATGTTGCATCGGGGAATTATGTTTTATTTGTGGATTCGGACTGCGTTATACCTAAATTTTATTTAAAAGATCATCTTAATCATGCATCTTCTACTGTTTTTACTTACAGTGAATTTTACAACACTGATCCGAAGATTAAAAAATCGGGAGAGCACTTGGCTTTGATGAAGCAAAAGAAATGCATAAAGCCTCCATTAGCCAATTGCCACAGTCATCAGTGTATTTTGAGATCGGTTGTGGATTCTGTGGGTTTATTTGATGAGACTTATCGAGGGTGGGGGGCTGAAGATAATGACATATTTCTTAGGTTAACTAGGTTTGGGATGAAGTCCCATAAAGTAAAGGCGATGCCGGTTCACTTATATCACCCTACGTGGCAGGAACTAATGAACAGAGATGGGCTTTCTGCGGTGCAAAAAAATACTTTGAAATTAAACCGTGCTAGGTATTGGCAGTACAGGCGTACTGGAAAAAAGGAATAATATGAAATATGGTCTTATTACTATAGATCAACCAAAAGGCAACTTGGGTAATAGATTAATTGAGCATGCTATAACTACTCTTTTGGATATACCAAAACCGCATGTGTCATATTCTATGTTCTCGATCCCTGATAATAAGGCTATTGCTAGGCTAAACTCTTGCGATTTTGTTTTGCTCCCTGGATCGACTATACTGGCTAAAGCACCGAGAAATAGCGATGCAATGGCTATTTTGCCAAAGATCAATGTACCAAAAATTTGTATTTCTGCAAGTGGTTGGGGTCCTAGATTTAAGTATTATACTGAAGTTATTAAATATATCACACCCCCAATTGGTTGTAGAGATCCGGAAACTGTATCAGTCTGTAAAAAATGTGGTATCCCTGCTACATTTGTTGGGTGCCCTACTGCTTATTTTGATCCCTTAGACTTAACCCCCGAAGGGTATACAATTCTTGGTTTCGCTAGGGATCTAGTAAATTGGCAGATTAATATGTTTAATAGACTTCCGGGGAAAAAAGTTATTGCGATTCAAGAGAACAAATTTTCTAGGAAGTTTGCTAAGAATGTGACTAGCCATATATTTGATTATGGTAATCCAAGTATAGCTTTACGTCAATACTCAAGAAGCTCTCGTGTATTCACTGGTAGATTGCATGGGATATTACCGGCTATGTCCCAGAGAAAACCTGTATTATTTTTTGGTGATAATAATGATTCAAGATTTTCTTTGTTGAAGTATTTTGGTATTAAGATAAATCCCATAGGAAAAAATTTCCCTCTTAAGTACTGTACGCCCGATGTGTACGTTACTTATTTAGAAGAAATTAAAAATTCATTCTTTACTTGGGCTCGTTCCTTTGATTTGTTTCCAAGGAGTCAGACATGAAGCGGCATATTTACAAGCTTCCGAATGGTGATTTTCAGTTAGGTGACTACCCTAATAGAAGAGATCCTGATGGACTGAACTGGGTTTGGATTATTACTCATCATTGTGTTATGGGTTGTCCCTACTGCATTGGCTGGAAGAGTAAAACTTCAGTTCCTACCTTGATTGATAAGATGGGTGGGATTAGTAAAGTAGTAGATGGATTTAAAAAAGTACGAGATAAATACCATAAAAATATATATATTACGATTAGTGGTGGCGAACCTACCTTGGTAAAGCAGATTGGGCCTTTAATTGTAGCCCTAAATAAGGAAAACATTCAAGTAGAACTTCATACTAATTTAACTAACAGTAGATTTGCTTCCTCTATTGATAAAGTAGATCCAGATATGTTAGGTCAGGTAACAGCAACCTACCATGGTTGGCGCTTGGATAAAGACAAGAAAGCGCAAGATCTATATATGAAAAATTTTAGTTATGGATGGCGACGTGGTTACACGATGATCCTTAAGACCGTTGTTTGTCCCTGGGAGGTTGGTGGGTATGAAGATAAAATAAAGAGACTAAAAAAGATGATACCTGCAGGATCGCCTGTATTAACATGGCCTTTTATTAGGGGAAAGCCGGGAAGTATTAAGGATCATAGAGGGGCTTATCCTCAAGCTTATACGGTTAAACATAGACGGGTACTTAGAAAAATTAATAAGTATAGAGCTGAGGAACAGCGGATGTATGCTAACGGTGCTGGCTTCTTTCACGGCATGCAGTGTGATGCTGGCAATAGTTTTTTATTTATGGACATTGATGGTAACGTTTCTCGCTGTTATGGTTTGCGGGGTAGGCGTTTGGGTAATTTGAAAGAGGGTAATATTCGATTGACTAATGGACCAACCCCGTGCCCTGCAAAATACTGTGGTACTCCGTTTTGGGGTCTTTGGTATGGATTTAATCCATGGGATTATGTTCCGGCCTCTAATAAGGAGGTTGCATACTATTCTAGGTTCGGTCCTAAGTTTGAGATCGGTGAAGGGTGCTAGATGGCTCAGAAGATATTTATTGTAGGGTGTGGGCGATCTGGTACTCATTGGTTGGGGCGTATCATTACCAGTAATCCTGTATGTGCGGGTACCGTAACGGATGTAGATAAAAAAGAAGGAAGTTTGATTGCCCTGATTAGGAATTGGTGTGAGCAAGGGATTTACTATCCCAATAAATTAGATTCGGTATTGCCTAAGATATATCATGCATATAATAAATATCAGAGGAAATATTATCCTAGACATTATGCAGACAAAACTCATGGGGCTATGTGGATAGCCGATTCGCTGTTGTATATGTTTCCTCATGCAAGATTTATTGGTATTGAAAGAAGTGCACTACCAACGATTACTAGTTTGATCCATCGTAATAGTTCTATGCGTACTAGGCGATCTGGGAATAGGTGGAAGAAGTTTTCGATACCTACAGGACCTTCTGGGATTACTCATACTATTGCTGAGTATTACCATAGACTATCCATGTATGAGCGCGCTACTCTGGTATGGATTGCTCACAGAGCTAAGATGGAACAAATGAAGCGCATAATTAAGGATCAGTTGCTCGTTGTCTCGTATGAAAAGCTTATACGGGATTTGCCTAATCAACTACGTCTTATTTCAAATTTTTTAGGATTTAAAGTTAAAGCAAATAAAGAGAGTGTTCCAGATACGAGACCTAATAGAAAATGGAAAAAGGAAATCCCAGTAAAGGAAGTAGATAAAATAAATAATTTATTAAATCGTAAGGATATTCGAGAAGAGATGCAATATGTAGTTAGTGTTCATTTACGAAAGCGAAAACATATTAGGAGTTTAATTAATTGAGAACTATTAAGATTGCGTTTCATAATATTCTTTATTTCGGTAAGCCAACCAATATAGATCATTTTTTCTTAAAAATGCACTATATAAAAAAACATTTTAATTTTGTACTATCCAATAATCCTGATTTTATTATTAGTAATCGGGTTATAAAGCCGGGAAGGTACAAGAGAATATATTATAACCCGGAAAATGTTAGACCACCTATTGGGCGTGCCGATTGGCTTTTTGGCCCAGATTATCAAAGTATGATTAAGAACCCAAAATATTTTCGCCAACCGAATATAGTTAAATTGGGTGTTGGTAGTAATTTAATCGAAGTTAAGAAGTCTTTAGATGTAGAGAAAACTATCCGCAGTAAGACTAAGTTTTGTGCTTTTATATTTGGTCATAATGTTGGAATTAGAAATAAATTTTTTGATATGCTTTCTAAGTATAAGAGGGTTGATTCTCCCGGTGGTTGTCGCAACAATATGCCCTTTATTGGTAATTATAATAATGCGCGTGCATCTAGATTTGCACATGATTTTTATACTCAAAAGGTAAATTTTATTAAGCCATATAAGTTCGTTGTAGCTTTTGAAAATAGTTCGTATCCAGGGTATATATCTGAAAAGCTAACTGATCCTATGTTAGTTAATTCCATTCCAATATATTGGGGAAATCCTCTTATTCATAAGGATTTTAATCCAAAAAGTTTTATCCATCCTTATGGTGAAAATCTAAAAGAGAATGAAATTTTGGATTATTTGATGGATTTGGTAATTAAGATCGATAAGGATGACGACCTATATGCGAAATATTTGTTAGAGCCTTGGTACAATGATAATAAATTGCCGGGATTTTTGGATCCTGCTCAGATCATAGATCGCTACCGTAAAGTTTTTGCATGATTTGTTCTAATAGGCATAAGTTTATTTTTGTTCATGTACCGAAGACTGGAGGTACTAGTATACGTAGTGTTCTTGGTAGTCTTGATCGTAAAGATGCTATGACGATAAAGTTACCATTTTTGACTAAGAAGAAAATGCTATTGAATGAGCATTTAACAGCATTGGAAATAAAAAATATAGTTTTACCTAGTGTGTGGGATACAACTTTTAAATTTGCTTTTGTGCGAAATCCCTGGTCTGTGATGCTATCCCATTATTTGTATTTTAAGACTAATCCTGGTGGGAGTGTTCTAGCAAAAAAAGCAAAATCATTATCATTTAATCAATATATTGATTGGTACTTTAACTTTGATGGGCTTCATAGATTTAAAAATGGGTTCAGTGACTTTTTAAGGATAAGTGGTAAAGATGCTTTAGACTTTATTGGAAAGCAGGAATTTATGGATAAGGACTTTTCTAAGGTATGCGATCTTTTAAACATAGCTAAGATTAAATTACCTAGAAAAAATGTTACGAAGCATAAACATTATAGGGTATACTATGATAGCAATTCTATTAAAATAGTAAAAAGGGCGTTTGAACGTGATAATTATGTATTTCAATATACTTTTTGAGTTTTAATATTATGGATCTCACTGTTGTTATAGCCTGTAAAGATAGGGAAAAGCATTTATCATATTGCCTTAGCTCGCTTTCTAATCAGGATACGGTACCAAAAGTTGTAATTGTAGATTTTGGTAGTTCTAATAGCTTGATTCCTTTTTCCTCACTATATGATTTTGTCCGCGTAATTAGAGTTAATAGAAACACCAAAATTTTTCATAAGGCTAGGGCAATTAATATAGGTATTAAAGAAACAGATACTAAGTGGTTTTGTTCTACAGATGCCGATCAGATTTTTGCGACTAACTTTTTTTCGGTTGTGTATAACCAATTACGCAGGAATAAAAAATATATGGTTTTGTGTAGGACATACTTTTTGAGGTATAAAATTAATGATGATCCAATCCATATTCAAAAACAATACGATGCTTTATTAGCAAGGTGTAGGCAGGATAAGCATACGAAGATGCATGGGGAAGGGTGTTGTATTGGTTTACCTACTGCTTGGCTGCGGCATGTTAATGGCTGGGATGAGCGATATATAGGGTATGGGGCAGAGGACAGTGACGTAATATATAGGGCACGTATAGCTGGATTTAAACCAGTTCTATTGAATAATCTAACAAGTATGATTCATTTACCTCATGGGAAAAATTCGGTTTATTATAATCAGACTACTTATTTTGCAAAAAATAAAAAATTGTATAGTGAATGTAAAACAAAAAAACAGGTTGTTGTTAATGTTGGAAAGTCTTGGGGTATGCAATGACTACTCTAGTATCTATTCAACAGGGTATGTTGGAGAGGCATTTGCATTTAATTGGGGTCAATTACATAAGAGTGCCTCTACCGAAGGTTACAAAGTGGAAGAGCCTTCCAAAAGATATTAATAATTTTATTCAGGAATTATCTAAGATAAAGCCAGATGTGTTTTTTGTATTAAAGAATGAACATATTACCCCCAATGTATTTCAGGGTATTAAGCGAGTATCACCAAGAACAAAGATAATTATGTGGTATGGAGATCAGAGAGGTGATAGAGTAGTGCCCTTAATATCAGCCAGGGCCAAATACTTAGATAGTATTTTAATTACTAATAAGAGTCAAAAACAAATAGGTCTGTATCATCAGGTTGGTATTAAACATGTTGGGACTTTCTATCATTCTTTTTGTCCAGAGGAGTTTAAAGAATGGGAATGCGATGTGGATAAGGAAGTTTTTTTTGGTGGGTCTAATTTTAATTCGAATAAATTTCCGTTAAGTAAATTGAGAAAAGAATTTATTGTCCGAGTTAATAGAAAGTTTAATCTGGTTGTGTATGGGGGTAAGTGGCCATTCCATTCAAAACCTTGGGTTATGCGAGATCAGTATGCTAAGGTTCTTCGTCGTGCTAGTATTAATCTTGGAATTAATCATTATGATGTTTATAGCTACTACAATAGAAGATTATTTGAATCGGTAGCATCTGGGAGATTACACATTACCTATAGAATTAACGGTATGGAAAAACATTTTTTGCCGGGTAAGCATTTAATTACTTTCAATACGGTAGAGGATGGTTTACAAAAGATTAAATATTATTTGAATCATCCAGGTAAGCGCGAAGAGATTGCTAAGATGGGTCGTGCTCATGCTCTAGAGTACCATTCATGGCCTGTAAGGATTAAACAGTTTAAAAAAGTTTTATCGAATGTACTATGAGGTTAATATGACAAATCCAATAGCTTTGATCACAGGAATAACGGGCCAGGACGGTAGCTATCTTGCAGAGCTACTGTTAGAGAAGGGATACGATGTGTACGGTATTGTTAGGCGATCTAGTAGTATTGCTACTAGTAGAATTGATCATCTTTTACAACCCCAAGAGCTTGTGCATTTAGTATATGGGGATTTGAATGGAAACATCGAAAATATTATACATGATCTAAGACCAGATCTTATCTTCAATATGGCTAGTATGAGTCATGTTCGAGTTAGTTTTGATGTTCCTTTATACACGTTGGATACGAATGCTATTGGGCCTTCTAGGCTCTTAGAGGCTGTGCGGAACTCATCGCTGAAGAATCATACGAGGATTTATCAGGCATCTAGTAGTGAAATGTTTGGTATGTCTCCACCACTTCAGAATGAAACAACCCCATTCCAACCCTGTTCCCCGTATGGTGTAGCAAAGTTAGCTGCGTATTGGATGTTTCGTACATACAGAGATGGGTACGGTATGTTTGTGAGTAATGGGGTGCTTTTTAACCATGAGAGTTTTAGGCGTGGTGAAACTTTTGTTACAAAGAAAGTAGTGCGTTCTGCTGTAAGAATAAAGTTAAATAAGCAGCCCAATGTAACTTTGGGTAATCTCTCTGCTAGGAGGGATTGGGGGCATAGTAAGGATTACATGGAAGCTGTGTACAAGATTTTGATGCACGATGAGCCTGACGATTTTGTAGTGGCCACCGGGGAACACTATAGTGTTGAGGAGTTTGTTGCAAAAGTATTTGATCGATTGGGTATGGATTGGCATGATTATGTTAAGTTTGATGATAAGTATAAACGACCTAAAGAGGTGCCAGATCTCCGGGGTGATCCGGAGAAGATACATAGGGTATTAGGTTGGGAACCTAGAATAAAGATAGACGCTTTGATAGATGATATGATATTTAACGTGATGGAGGAAGAGAAATATGCGCGAAATTAAAGAGGATGGTTTTACTTTGGCGATTGTAGACAATTTTAATAACTTTGAAAAAGGTTTACACTTTTATGGGAGTAAGTATGATTTTTTGCAGGTTGGATCGTTTTGCTACAACAAAGATCAGGTTATGCGAAACCATAGGCATATATTTAGACCACGGGTAAATATAAAAACACAAGAAATAGTTGTTGTCTTTTCTGGGTCCGTAGAAGCTAGAACATACTCAAAAGAAGACGGATCCAATACTTTGGTTGATACGTGTGTTTTGCATGCTGGGGATATTTATATTTCTTACTGGGGTGGTTGTGGATTTACTGTGTTGGAGAATGATACTCGAATGTTAGAAGCTAAGAATGGGCCTTATGATGTTAATGATGACAACGAGGATAGAGAGCTGATACTATGATCCATCAGATAGAGCCGTGGATTACCCCGCATGATATTGCAGCCGTTAACGAATATTTGTTAAGTGGGGGATGGATTACAGAACATAAAAAGACTAAAGAACTAGAGCAGGCTATTGCCTCCTTTGTGGGGGCTCGCTATGCCATTATGGTTCCTAGTGGTACTGTTGGTCTGTATTTGGCTCTTAGAGGTGTTGGGATAACCCCTGGTAAGATTACGGGAGTTGTCGTTCCGGACTATACCATGATCGCTTCTGTGAATTCTGTGGTGTGGGCAGGGGCGCAGCCAATATTAATAGATATTGATCGTAGAAATTTTTGTGTGGATTCTGATCAAATTCGGTGGTGTACTCAAAAAATTAGTGGAATTGAGGCTCTTATATACGTAGATATTAATGGTAATTTAGGTCATATTGATAGAGTTCGGTCTTATTGTCGGGATCATGGGCTTTGGCTTATAGAAGATGCTTGTCAGGCGTTTGGGAGCTGTCTGAGGGGGCGTTTTGCAGGTACCTATGGGGATGTGGGGGTATACTCCTTTACGCCTCATAAACTCATTACAACGGGTCAGGGTGGGTGCATTGTAACTAATGATGACCATATTTTTGAAAAGATTGTTAAACTAAAAGACTTTGGAAGATTACAGCCCGGGTTGGATATTCACGACACCATAGGGTACAATTTTAAATTTACAGATCTTCAAGCGGCTTTGGGTCTTTCTCAGTTGTCCAACATTAAAGATCGAATGGCTTTGAAAAGATTAATTCATAAGCAATACAGTAAGTATTTAAGAAACCCAAAAATCTTATGCCCGGTTGACGGGGATGCTATTCCTTGGTTTATGAGCATTCTCTTAGATAGCCAAGATCAAAGGGATCGTTTGCATGAGTATCTTAGAAATCAAAATATAGCGACAAGAAAATTTTATCCTCCGATTCATTCTCAGAAACCATACAGAGGTATTTCGTGTATTTCTTCATTGTCCGTTTCGTCTGATATCTCTAGCAGGGGTCTTTGGTTACCATCTTCTCTGACTTTGGAGGAGGTTGACATTCGCGAGATCTGTGTGTCAATAAATACCTTCTTCCTAGAGGATAAAAATGCTTGATCACCTTCCTAAAGTACATCTTGGTTGTGGTAAGCGATTTTTACCGGGTTACATACACGTTGATGTTAGTGATTATTCCCATGTAGATTTTAAGACTGATGTTACTTCTTTAGAGATGTTTGCTAATGAGTCTATTGGATTAATCTATGCTTCCCATGTCCTGGAGTATTTTGATCGTACCGAGGTTGTTTCTGTACTTAAAGAATGGCATCGTGTTTTGCATCCAAAAGGTATACTCAGAATAGCCGTACCGGATTTTCATAAATTGATCAGGGTTTATGAAGATTCTGGGGATCTGGATCGGGTTGTTGGTCCTTTGTATGGTAGGTGGGAAATATTACCGAATAGGTTTATATATCATAAAACCGTTTATGACTACAGCAGTCTGTATAAAATACTGACTAATTCGGGATTTCATGATATCGAGTATTGGGATTGGTCAAAAGTTTTTACAGGAATTCATGCTGGATTTGACGATTATTCTCAAGCATATTATCCGCACATGGATAAAGAGAATGGTTTATTAATTAGTCTAAATGTTCAAGGAGTAAAGTAGAGAAAAACATGAATGCTAAAACACTTCCAAATGGTTGGTTTTCAGCGGGTGATATCTCTGTATACAGGTCTTTGTACAGTATGCTACCAAAGGGATCTTTGTCCGTAGAATTGGGTGTGTACAGGGGTAGATCTATATGTTCTGTTGCGGATTTAATAGTTAATAAGCGTATAAAAGTTATTGCGGTAGACACGTTTTTGGGTACAAAACATACGGATCCAAAGATTTATGCTAAGTATTATAAGGAGGATTTTGAGAAAGCTTTTAGAAAAAATCTTGTTAGGTATGGTATTTATAAATCTGTTAAGATCCATCGATTAAAAACGGATGATGCATCTAAGTTATACCCTAAGATAGAACAGTTTGATATGGTTTTTATTGATGCAGATCATACATATAGTTCTGTTCGTAATGATATTTTTTTGTGGTTACCGAAAGTTAAAAAGGGTGGGATTATAGCTGGTCATGATTTTAGTACGCAGTTTAGTGGGGTAAAGCGTGCTGTTATGGAACTAATCGGGAATCCTGTACTTACAAAAAAATCTTCAGTTTGGTATGCGGTTAAAGATTGATATGCTAGTATCAATTTTAATATTAACCTATAATAGATTTGAAATCTCTACAAAGTATATACCAGAGTTAGTGTCTAATTTGGGTGACGTGGAATGTGAGGTTTTGATCTGGGATAACTTTTCCAACGATGGGACTTTTGATTGGTTGCAGGACTACAAAAAATGCGATGATCGTATATCCAATGTGTTTGGTTCTGATAAGAATATAGGTATGGAGGCTATTAATTATTTAGCCGAAGCGGCCAAGGGTGACTATATTATTAAAGTAGACGACGATGTGGAGGTTCCTTATAATTTCCCTGAGAAATTAATAACCGCGTATGAAGTAACAAATGAGCCTAAGCTTTGTATGTTATCATGGGATATGCCTTGGCGTAATAACACATTTGCTTTGCGATCTGGTAGGGGTATGTATCGAAAACCTCGTGGTAGTCGTGCTCATGTTCCTGGGGGTACTGTTTATTATACGTACCATCCGGATACGTGGATGGTCAATGGGGTATGTCGCTTGTCTCCTAGAAAAATGTTTTTGGAAATGGGAGGGCACCCCAAAGGTATAATATACGGTGTTGATTATCAAGTGTCGAAGAGAGCTGCTAGAAAGGGTTTGTATACGGGATTTTTCCATTCGCATGAGTTAGTAATACATGTGGGCTTTTCGGATACTCCAAAATATCGAGCAATGAAAAATAAATGTTTAAAATCTGCTGGAGCACCACTACATGTCTAAACCTATAAAAAAATTCAAACCCGATATATCTATAATTGTTCCGGTTCATAATGAGACGCATAAGACGGTTCAGTGTTTTGCGAGTATTCGGGCACATACCTCAACTCCTTATGAGCTGATCTGGGTAGACAATGCTAGTTCACCAGATGCTTTTTCTATGATCCGAAGACAAGCAACGAGGCCGAGAGTGCATTGTAAACTTGTTCGGAACTCAAAAAACTTAGGTTACGTTAAAGCTGTTAATCAGGGGATTGCTGAAGCCAAAGGTAAATTTATTATTTTGCTGAATAATGATACAGAAGTTACGGCTGGGTGGGATAAGAAACTTCTTAGACCATTTGCTTCGGATAAGAAAATAGGGGCTGTAGGTCCTGTAACGGATAGTAATATTGCCTGGCAGGGGCTACTTAATGTTAATCACCGATGGCGATTAGGATTACCCAAGTTTACGGGCGACGTTCATAAGTATGCACTTAAGCTGGATTCCAAGTTTAAGTTTAAGTGTATTGTTGTGGGTGGTAGAAAACTCCCTTTATCCTTCTTTTGCTGTTGTGTTCCTCGTTCCTTGTTTAAAGATATTGGTACTCTAGACGAAGCCTTTGGGATTGGTCTTGGCGACGATGATGATATGGCCATTCGTATGGCTGCTTATGGGTATCACCAGCTCTTGGCTTTGGGTTGTTTTGTGAGGCACTACCATAGGACAACTTTTAATGCTTTGAAAATTGGCGTAGATAGTGTTCGTCGTAATGCTATTAGGGTACTGAAACGTAATTCGGTTAAATATAAAGAAATAGAAACCAACATACAAAGAGCCAATGAAATTTCTAATACAAGTATCCCCGCAGAGACTTTATCTTTATCCGACCATTCGGGACAAGCAGCTCCATAAGTTAATTAAGAAGTCATTTTCGTATACGGTCCCTGGGTATGAATACACACAAGCCTATCAGAATGGGTGGGATGGCACCTGTTGTCTTTACAATGAGAAAACGCAAACGCTACCTTCGGGGTGTTGGAATAGATTAAAGAATTTATTAAAGTCAACCGAAAATTCTTGTGCCGTGTCTTTTACAAAAGAGTACGAGCCAAAAGGGGAGATTAAGGTAGATGATTTAGAGCTTAGTGAATTTCAGTATCATGCTATACGTACAGCTGTCAAGTCTAAATACTCTATCGTTTCTGCAGCCGTTCGAGCGGGTAAAACTGCTATTATAGCTGGGTGTCTTAGGTATATTGGGCATTATCCTGCCTGTGTTGTTACCCAGGGTAAGGATCTGGTTAAACAAGCAACCTTAGATATTCGGGGGCATCTTATTAAAGATGATATTAAGATTGGATCTTTTTCAGAAGGTAAATGGGAAGTTGGTGACATTGTTGTTACTAGTTATGAGGCTTTAGCTCATTCTTTGGGTACTAAGTCTAAAAATTCGAAAAAACTATCTACAGCAATTAAAAAACGCAACGAGGAAGTGTTAGAATGGGTAGCACGTACCAAGGTATTGATTGCCGATGAGTGTCATTGTGGCTTATCTGTAAAGCGTAGAGCGGCTTTACGCTACTTTACAAACGTAGGGTATCGCATAGGGTTGTCTGGTACGCCTAGACCCGATAGTAAATCTCAGATCGAATTGGAGTCTGTCTTTGGTCCCATTCGTACTAATATCACTTTCGATAAGCTTATTAAGCAAGGTCGTGTGGCGCAGCCTGTAGTGGTTGTGTACGATATGCCCGTGGAATGGTATGAAGCTGGTTGGCCTAGATATGCGGATGTCGAGACTAATAACTTAGTAGAGAACTATAGAAGGAATCTATTTATTGCTCGTGTAGTGCAGGAGCTAAATAAGAAAGGTAAGAGTTCTTTGATCTTAGTAAGACGTAGGTATCATGGGGAGCTTCTTCAAGAATTGATACCGGAATCTGTTTATATCTGTGGGGATGACTCTTCGTCTTTTCGTCGATGCTTGTATGATAGGATTCAAGAAGGCAGCTTAAATTGCATTATTACTACGGTGGCTAAACTTGGGTTGAATATCCCTAAGCTAAGTGCTGTTATTAATGCTGAAGGGTATAAAGCTAAGAATGTTACTATTCAAAAGATGCGGTCACTTACGGCATCGAGCGAAAAAGAATACGGGTTAGTGATAGATTTCCTTGACAAAGGAAAGTACTTGAGGAATCATTCAAGCAAGCGTTATCAGTTGTATCAGCAATTGCCCGGCTTTATCGTTAAGAAACGCCGTGTTCCGCGCCATTTCGAATTGGAGATGATTGCCCATGCCCAGAACCGCTGATATTACTGTCTCATTGAGTATCGCTCGTACAGACGATCCTATAGAATTACACATTTTGAAATATCTTAAAGAGCTGCAGGTTCTTAATAGGAAATTTAAGAAGCATATCGAAGATACTGGGCGTTGGATACATCTTAAGGATCTAAAAACATGGCAAGCATATGATTTTTTCAATTACTTCAATTTTAAGTACAAAGAAAAATACGATAAGCCTTATACTTTGCGGGGTAACGTCGTAAAGGCGTATCTTAGGATTGAGGAGTTTATTAGTAAGTATGGTATTGCTCATGCGGATTACAAAGAGTTTATAGACTTAGCATTTTCTCGGTACTTTAATTTTTTTGTAATTCCTGCTATCGGTAGTATTTGTAGTCCTAGTTTGTATAATAGAATTATGCATCCGAATTCTTGTGGTAATCGTGTGAAAAGTAGGGACGATCTCACCGCCCTGGATCGTAGAATCGAAGAAGAAAACAAGATATTTGAACAATCGATACAGAACCAAGGGGCAATTATTTATGGACACCAAAGAAGAAATTGGAAAACTTCGCAAGACGCAAGAGCAATGTAATAAGTGTAAAGGCAAAGGGTATATAGTAGTTCAATTAAAAGATAAGATACGATTTGACGACTGTGAGTGTGTTCTGAGGATTAGGAAGAGGTTGAAGTTACTAGATGCGAATATCCCTCCGCGTTATCATTCTTGGGATTTAAGAATGTTGACGAATCAATTTAAACAGGATAACCCAGAACAGTATGAGTATATAAAATCGTACATAGATAACTTAAAAGATAATGTGGATAACGGTGTTGGTTTTTGGATTTCTTCCCCGCCCGGTTTAGCTAAAAGCTCTATTATATCTTATGTTCTGAGAATGGCGATTAGGTTAGGTTATAAGTCTTACTTTACTCGTGCTTCCCATGTGATCTCAAAAAAATTCGATTCTTTGGGGAATCCGCAGGTACGAGATTTCCTTGATTACTTAGTAAGTAGCATAGATGTTTTGGCGATTGAAGAAATTGAAAAAGTGAGAATACTAGGTGAGGACTCTATGCACGATCATCTTTTTTATGAGTTTATATCTGATATATACGATTCTAACAAGGTTCTATTACTAACATCGAATGAGCAACGGGATACTACACTAAGCAAGTTTCCTAATTTTATTTCGGATAGATTAAGTCAACTTGACTATTTGAGTTTTACTGGTAAACAATCCGGAAGACGAATTTCTTTATCATAGTGGCTCGTGTTAGTTCAAAAGCTGTAGAGCGTAAATTACTTGCTCTATTTTTTGTACCCCCATACCACGTCAAAGTACTTGATTTGGATACCGAGTATTTTGCTTTTGAAAAACATCGAGACTTAGCGAGGTTGATAAAGCAATATGTAGTTAAGTATAAATCAGCCCCAACAAAACAGGCTTTGATTAGTTTTGCGAATACCAAGGTAATCAACGAGAAATCTATAGAGAAGATACCCGATGCTTTGAGTCTGCTGTCGGATTTACCGAAGGTACGTACCCAAGAAGCTCCTTATTACTTTGAACGCGCTGAAAACTACAAGGTTGGTAGATCAATCTGTGATTTACATGATTATATTACAAAAAGTTTAAAAGATAATGAGGTTGACTTTAACGATCTTCGAAAGGTCCTTATTCAAAACCTTTTACTAATGGGAAAAGATGAGCAAGGGATAAAACGGGGCATGATCTATGATACTGTTAGAGATCGCTGGGATCAGTATAAAAAGACGGCTAAGGGTGTGCAGGAAGATGTTATTCCGTATGGCATGCGTGACCTGGATAATTATCTTGGGGGTATGCGTAAAAGTTTTGTAACTCTTATTTATTCGAAGACCGGAGGTGGTAAAAGTAGATTTGGGATCAATGTTGCATACAATGCCGCTGTTGCTGGGCATAATGTAATGTTTGTTAGCTTAGAGATGGCATACGATCTTCTTGCCAATTGCTTTGATTCTCGGATAGGGGCTATCGACAGTCATAAAATAATTTTTGGTAAGCTAGAAAAGCAAGATAAGAAATGTTTTGTGCAAGCGTTAAAAAAACAAGCCCTGGATAAACTCAATGTGTATATTAGCGATATACCGCAAGGTGCAACGGTCAGTAAAATATACCAAGAGATTGAGATCTATGAATCCATTCGGGGTTGTATGCCTGATTTAGTCATAATTGATTATGCCAATCTACTAGAGCCTGATAAAAGATACCGTGATCGATCTGAGCGCTATGATAATTTGTTGCTCGAACTTAAGCAGATGTCTCGTGTTTATAATTTAAGTAGTTTGACTATGATGCAAGAAAGCCGAGATGCTACTCAAGCAATGCTCGGTTCTGATAAAAAAAAGAAAGAGGTGGATGGGGTCCATAATATTGGGCTATCTAATTATGCGGCTATTCACTGTGAGACTGTATTGAGATTAAAGCAAACGGAGAGAGATGCTTTGCAAAATAGATTAAGAGTGTCTATCGATAAGTATCGGTATGGGGCATCGCAAAAAGAGATTCAATTATTATGCTTGTTTGATAGAACATATATTGGGGACCGCGTTATGGGTGGTATACCCGTGGTGAAAGAATGAATCTAATTAATTCCTATAGTCAACACAATGTCCACCTTACCAAAATAGGTCAGTACTTTTTTGGTCTGTGCCCTTTTCATAAGGATAGTAAAACATCATTTGTTGTATATGAGGATGGATCTTATCACTGCTTTGGGTGCCAAGCGCATGGGACGTATAAAGACTTTTTGGACAGGGTGGGTGATGCGGGTGAGTATATCGAATTAGGGGAATTGAATAGTATAGTAGAGCGGTCTTTATATGATATGATATCTGCCCAAAAAGCTCAAGAATCAAAATTGCGGCGGATCTTATTCACTAAGGATTACTCTGTCAAGTCTTTTGTGTGGAAAAAATTTGATGACTTTTGGTTGGAGGCCCGCGTTTTTTTAAGTGATCCAGAAGTTGAGTTAGTTCGAGTACTTTTAGCTGTTAGGTCCCATTTTAATAGGCTTTCAGAGTATGCGAAAAATGCTTGACAGTGATTATTGGGTATAGTTTAACGGCGAAATCCTATGGAGGTTGTGTGTCTTGTCACTCGATGCGCGTAAGCTGCAGTTAGTGGTAGACAGGATTGTCAAAGGAAAAAATGGTAACCTTTGGCTTCTTGATCATACTTATGCGGCTAAGTTTTTTAACATAATTGATCCCTATATTACTAAGGCTTCTTATAAGTCTGATCCGTATGATCCCGAGGATGCCTGTGCGGAAGTTAAGCTAAATATATGGCGTTGTTTGGAGAGGTATGGGGCTAGGCCAAATGGGTTTCCATTTAAGGCTACGGTACAATTAAAGACGAATAATATATTAACAAATCGGGCTAATAAGCGTAAATCAGCCAAGAATAAGCTGAATTATATGTCCGAATCCTGGGATACCTTAGTTAATTTCCATGATAACTTTATTGGAGGTGAACCACGAGTAAAATTTTCTAGATTGCCATACCATCACCCATATACTTCGGATATTTTTCACTGTTTATTGGATAGATTATTATCGACTACTAGGATTAGCAAACCGGATAAGGAGGTTATGTTGAGTTACCTCTGGGATAAAATATGCAAGATGGCACCTAATCAAAGGCGCACAGTGTTTTTCGACCTTGCTGGTTTGCTGTTTGATCAGAGCCCTAAGAAGGTGGAGAACACGTATAAGTTAATGTTTAACAATATGTGGGCACTTAATAAGTTTTTGTATAATGAGGATGAGATGGCAAAATTTATAATGGAAAACTTCACGGAGGATAACATGCCGAAGAACGATTTAAATAAAGTAAAACCGGGGGATCTGTTTTTGACCCCTTTGAGTAAGCTCATTGAAATAAGGTCAAAGACGGCCAATGGGTATAAAGTTCTTGTGAGAGCTACGGGACAAGAAGTTAATGTTAATTTTGAATATATCCAGAATAGGGCTACTAGGTGCCATCCTCAACCAAATGACTCTTTGGATAAGGACCCTGTGGAAGCCGTATTGAATACCCAAGAAAATAAAAAAGCTGCGGAGGATACAACTATAAGGGTATCCGAAAAAGATTTAAAACCGGATGTAGTAAAGGATGTCCCTGATCAAAGCACCGAAGTTGATTACGTGGATGTACCCCAAGACGATACTCTAGAATATGTTTTAGATGAGGATTCCCCAAACGTAACAGAGGAATTGACTGTCTTTGAGGACGATCCTGTTGCGGAAGTATGTGACGTTGTAGCGTCTCCCGATGTTGATGATTCTTGTTTAGATGAAGTAACTAGTGTTTCGGATGAACCTGCTGAAAAAAAATCGACGAAGAAAACTAAGAAGGTTAAGAAGCAAACGGCAAAGTCCTTGGTCATTAGTCTTTTGAAGGCGGGTCAGAAAACTCGTAAAGATTTGGCGCAGGCTATTATTGATGAGAAGCTTACGTCACAAACTGACATTAATAAAGTTACTCAAACTGTGTCTGTTATGCTCCACAACTTAAAAGCCAAAGACGGTATTGAAGTTGAGCGTGTAAGCCGTGGCTTGTACCAAATCCGTTAAGCATAATTAAAATATATCATCATGGATCCCCGCAAACGTTGCCCCAAAGAATGTCCCAGGTATACCCAAAAAATAAAAAACCCATGCGTTATGGGGTGTGGCCCGAAGCGATCACGGATTATGCTCGTTGGTGAAAATCCTGGGGCATCTGAAGATGAAGAAGGCACCCCGTTTGTTGGGCGCTCGGGAGCATTAATTAATGAGATACTATACGATCTGGGTGTTGATCGGGAAGATATATATCTTACTAATGCTGTGAAATGCTTTACACGAAAAAAGGAAACCACGCCAGATAATAAAGAAATTGGATTTTGTAGGTTCTATCTTGAAGAGGAGATAAAAAGAGTCAGACCGTATGTCATTGGTGTTTTGGGAAACACAGCATTAAAAGCTGTTCTTAAAAAGAGCGTGATATCTAAATACCAAAATACCATTCAATATAGTGACGAGTTTAAGGTTAAGGTGATACCCTCTTATCATCCTGCGTATGTCCTGCGTAATCTATCGGAAAGACCTTGGATCGAAAAGGCACTAAAACTAATTGTTTCTGAATCAGAGTCCAAAAAAGTACTACAAAAAGAGCAGACAAAAACAAAATATCTAGTAGCTGATAGTCCAGAAAAAGTGGATAAAGTATTTCGTGCCTTGGCTGAATCTCGTGCATTTTCATTTGATGTTGAGACTAGTTCTTTACACTACTTGTCTGCGGATGTTTTGTGTATTCAGTTTAGTTGGAAAAAAGGCTTAGGGGTGGCAATCCCTTGGGGTATGGTAAAGAACGGGTATCGGGATAGATTACAAGATCTATTAAATACAAATAAGATAAAGATTGGGCATAATGCTAAATTTGATATTCATGTTTTACATGCTCAGGGATTTAAGATCAAAGGTCCTATTTTTGATACTATGTTGGCTCACCATCTACTAGACGAAAATGCCCGTCATGGCCTAGACGATTTAACTTTACGCTATACTGATATGGGTCCTTATTGGTTTGAGAGAGATCAGTGCCTAGCCGAGTTGGTAAAAAAGAATAAAATTAAGAAGGATGATATTAGTTTTTCTATGCTTCCAAAAGATGTTCTTTATCTATATGGGGCTAAAGATGCAGATGCTACTTTTAGGTTATTTGAGCTTTTTCGGGTAATGCTGAAAAATGAAGATTTGATGGGTTTTTATAAAAAACACACTTTACCTATTATGCCTATAATTATGGAGATGGAATATAGAGGGATAAAGGTAGATCGGGATAAGTTAAGAGAACTCATTAATATATACGAAGATAAGTTAGAAAAAATTAAGAGCGATCTTTATGAGGATGAAGACGTATTGGATTATCAAAAAATACGAAAGAAAGCTGCAGTTAAAAAATTAGTAATTAAATACGAAAATTCAAAAATGCTAAAGTCAAGATACCCTGATGGTGCGAAATCATATGCAAAAGCCATGTTGAAATCTGGGGATTGGCAGTTTAATTTTGGATCGCCTAAGCAATTGTCAGAATTATTTTTTGATCATATGCACATTAAACCGATTAAGAAAACAAAGACAGGTAATAGTACAGATGCCGCTGTTCTGTCCGAACTTAGTAAACAGGGTGTATTAATTGCTAGTATAATTGTGTCTTATCGAAAATTGGCTAAATATATATCAACGTACTTGGTTTCTGTGTACGAAAAGTCTGCTTACGATGGTAGGATTCATACTAGTTATTTGCAGCATGCGACGGTTTCTGGGCGGTTAGCCTCCCGTGATCCTAATATGCAAAACATACCTCGTGATGCTATTGATTTTAAGGAATGCTTTGTAGCAGATGACGGGTACGTATTTGTCAAGGCAGATCTAGCACAAGCAGAGTTTAGATGTTGGGCTCACTATTCGAATGACCACGATATGCTATACGACATTGCTCATGGGCTTGATATTCATCGCAAGACCGCTGCGGCTGTGTTTGGGATCTCTGAAGAGGAAGTTACGAAAGAACAGCGGAACATGGCAAAAACTGTTAATTTTGGGTTAATGTATGGTCGTGGTACTAAAGATATTGCGGCATCCTTCCAGATACCTGAATCGACCGCTATTACTATGCGCGATACGTTTTTTAGTACCTACCCGATTGCTAAAAATTGGTTGGATGAGATAGTTAAGTTTGGGCATACTTATGGTTATGTTAAGACATGGTTTGGGAGAAAGCGTCGCCTTCCTATTTTATTAGTAGATACTAATGAGGACCCGGGAGTAGTGGCTGAAGCCGAAAGGCAAGCAAAGAATAGTCCTATTCAGGGCCAAGCTTCTGATATGAACAATGGGTATATGGTTAAGATGCTTACGTTGGCAAGGAGAGAAGGGATAAAATGTTACCCTGCCTTGACTACTCATGACGAAAATGCATTTTTAGTGAAAAAGGAGCATGCTAAAAAACTTATGAAAATTATGAAGCATGTTGTAGACACTGGATATCCTGACTTTAGATGCCCAATGGAGCTAGAATTCAAAATGGGTGATACGTGGGGTTCAGCTAAAGAGGTGGAAGTATAATGGCTATTTCAGTTACTAAGAAAGAAAACGATAAGACAAAGAAATCGAAATCTATCGATGGGTATGCTGCTGCTATCTCTGAGGCCACAAAAAAGTACGGTAAAGGTTTGCTTTATAAATATGGGGAAGCTCCTGTGGTTAAGGTTGAGGTAATCCCAACCGGATCTATTTTGTTAAATCGTGCTCTGGGTATTGGGGGTGTCCCTCGGGGTCGGATTGTCGAGATTTTTGGGCGTGAGATGTCTGGTAAAACTACTTTGAGTCTGCAGATAATTGCTAATGCTCAGGCTAAAGGAGAAACTTGCGCTTTTGTAGATGCAGAACATGCTTTGGATCCTGGAATGGCAACTAGTATGGGCGTTGTTATGGATGATTTACTGGTTAGTCAACCGGATTACGGTGAGCAGGCTTTAGATGTGGTGCAGATGTTAGTGTCGTCTCGTAGTCTGGCTTTGGTGGTGATTGACTCAGTATCTGCTTTGGTGCCAAAGGCCGAAGTAGAAGGTGAAATGGAAAGTCAGTATATTGGATTACAGGCAAGATTGATGAGCAAGGCTATGCGCAAGCTCACGGGTATAGTGTCTAAGTCTAATACTTGTGTCATATTCATTAATCAGGTTAGAGATAAAATTGGGGTTATGTTTGGTAATCCGTCTACAACTACGGGCGGGAATGCATTGAAATTCTATTCGAGTGTTCGTTTGGAAGTTAAGAGAAAAGGGGTAATAAAGGTCAAAGATGATCCTGTGGGTAATCAGCTAGAGATCGTGGTGGTAAAGAATAAACTTGCAGCTCCATTTAAGAAAGTAGAAACAGATTTATTTTTTGGTTCTGGTATTATTAAGGAACGGGAGATTTTAAACTTGGCTGTCGCAAACAATATTATAGATAAGAGTGGTTCTTGGTATTCATATGGAAATGCTAAATTGGGTCAAGGGTTGGATGCAACTTTAAGCTATTTGAAAAATAATAAGGATGTGTACAAAAAAGTAGTTATGGAGTTGCGGAAGGAGAAGTTATGTTAGTTGGCAAAAAGTACAAATTATTAATGAGCGCTACGCTACCGAATAATTCCATTGTGAGTATGGAATTTCAGACTTACATAGAAGAAGATACTGATGACGTGAATAGCGTTTTTGACAAGGTATATCAGGCAACTTTGGCAGATATAAAGAAAACAGTAAAACGAGATCCTATAGCTAGAGTTTGTTGGCGTAAGTTGAAGAAAGGTGTCGATACCGAAAGTAAGATGTGATATGGGAATTACTGTAACAAAAGTTTCACACGCAGGTTTGGGTAATACGGCAATGATTAAACCGGATGACAAACTTGACTTAATCAAAAGCCAGTACCGTACTTTGAAAAAGATTAATGTACCGTATGATCAACGTAAGCTGGAAATGCAGGAATATCATATTGACCTTCCAAACGATTTTGATATGCCGCAGGTATCCAATATTAATAAGCTGTATGCTGAAACTCAAGCATACCTTACGCGCATGTCCGCTATAGAAAGTGAAGCTATAAGTAACAGTACAAATTGGAGACGTTTGCTATTGCTTATGAAAGAGTATCTTGCGGACAAAGAAAGTGAAATTTATGTTACGCAGGAAATAGTAGAGTTACCTAATGCAAAGATAAGAGAATCTGCGGTTAGAAATAAACTTCGTAGAATTTATGAAACCATGAATCACTTTCAGGATAAGTATTTGGAGGCTGAAGCCTTTTACAAGGTGGTTGAGATTAAGAAAAAGGATCTACAATCTATTATAACGAATCTCAATCGTCAAATAAGAGCATTAGAAACTGAGCGCCCTGGTGCGTACTAAACAAAGGAGGAACTGCTTTGGCTATTGTAGTGACTAAATCTCAAGGGGGTCAGCTACTCGATGAAGATACGTATGATGCCGTGCTGACGAATGTGGAAGAACGTACAGAATCAAGAGGTAAACCTAGTGAAGCTTTTTTGATTTGGAAGGCTAAAGTAAAAGATCCGGTATATGACGGGGAAGATTTGGACGAAGATGTATATATAAGTTTTGCAACGAGTAAGAGGTTTTCGAGGAAGAGCTATCTGAATAAGCTTGTAACTGCTGTGCTGGGTAAGGATCTTGATGAGGGTGAGCAACTTGACCTAGAAACTTTGGTCGGTGAAAGTGTTAGACTAACAATAAAAAATGAAAAACGGGATGACGGTGCTATCTTTAACAAAGTGACGGATTACATGGCTTGTAAAAAGAAGAAGAAGAAAAATGTAGTTGAGGAGGACGATGAGGAAGACGATACCCCAAAAAAGAAAAGAAAGGGCAAAAAACCCTCTAAGAAAGTATTGGCATTAGAAGAGGATGACGATGAGGATCTGTTAGAGGAAGAGGATGATGATGAGGAGGAAGAAGAAGTAAAGCCGAAAAAGAAAAAGGCTAAAGGTAAGAAGAGCAAGAAAAAGGCACCACCTCCTCCAGAAGACGACGATGATGATCTACTTGAAGACGAGGACGATGAGGAAGAAGAAGATGATCCGCCACCAGTAAAGAAAAAGAGCCAAAAGAAATCAAAACAAGTTGTAGAGGAAGACGACGACGATGACGATCCCTTTGATTTTTGAGGTTGAGTGAACTTTCTTCATACAGCCGATTGGCACTTAGGTGCTCTGAGTCATCCTTCTTCGTATAGGAAAGAGTCTATAGATCGTATGGTATCCCTTGCACGTAGGTTAGATGTTGATTTTATCCTGTGTGCAGGGGATATCTTTGATTCACATGTCCCGACACAGCGGATCAAAGATCATCTGCTTAAGAAGATTATCAAGTATAAGGATCAGAATTTTGTCTTCTTTCCAGGTAATCACGACTACGAGGATAAGGAACGGACCTATCACAGCTTACAGTATCTAAAGCTGTTGGAAGATGAACTTGGTAATGTTAGGGTTTTGGAAAATTTGCAGGATAAAGGGCAAAGTATAGTATACGATGATTGTATCATTTGTTCTTTGCCTGAGAATCTTAATGCGGATTTGCAGTGTGAAGAAGAAGGCAAATATAAAATTCTGGTATGGCATGGGATTTTTCCGAGATTGAATATTAAGAATATACAGGCTGAGAAGAGCGTAAAGAAAGCGGTAGCTGATCTGCTAGAAAAAACGGGTGCGGATTATCTTGCGTTAGGTGATATCCACAAGTGTTTGCAGCTCCATGATCGATGTTGGTATCCCGGTGCTTTGGTGCAAAAAACCTTTGCATGTGAAGATGGGCTGATCCATGTTGAGCTAAAGCAGAATCAGATCAAAACTACTAGGTATGATCTTAGTTTGCCTAAGAAAGTAACCTATCAAGTTGGTTACGATGAGGGCATGGATACTGAGCAGACGGTGGTATCGGTAATCAAAAAAAATGCCCCATCGGATCAATATATAAAATTAGTATTTTCTCTCCCGGTTGACCACTGGGCAACTTTGGACAAACGCGCAATCCTTGCCGGTATCCAAGATTATGCGTTGGATGTCAAGATAGTTAATGAGGCACCGCATGAGGAATTGCGACGTGAGAATCTGTCTAAGATTAAAAAAGCAAAGACAATTGAGGAAGAGTTGGCTGTTATCATTGAGGAAGATTCCTACGGTTTGCCTTCTGATAAGTTGCTCCATTTTTGTAAGCGATATTTGTGATAGAAAAGAAAAAGTGTAAAGATTGCGAATGGGGTAATACCGATAATGGTAGAATATCCTGTCCATTGCGGGGTATTATTGGTACAACTCCAGAATCGTTTTGGTGTGGTGTTAGGTCCCAGTGGGAAAAGGATAAACGAAAGTGGGGCAAGTTGTTAAATGCAGTGCATATGCAAATTAGACGAGCACGAGAACTGGAAGAAAAGATTGATTCTATGTATGAGAATTATATTCCTAGGATTTTATGGAATATAGCTGTAGAAGATGTGGCTAATAAGGAATTTATGTTAGAAGAACTGGGTCGGGATCTTGCCAAACTTAGAAAAAAATACCTAAAAATGAAAGCCAGAGTGGAGAAGCTAGAAAAGTATGTTGACTATCAAGACACTGAAGCTTGAAGGTTTTTTGTCGTATGACAAATGTGTTGTGGATTTGGCAAAGCCTGGTATCACAGTTATTACCGGATCTATTGGGGTTGGTAAATCTGCTTTGTTAGAGGGGGTTTTATATCTTTTGTATGGGCAAACTCTGAGAAAAAAAGGATCTGTGAACAACCTTATAAATAAAGTTTTGCAAAGAGGTTTTGATATATCGTTGACCTATACGAGTGACGGTATTGATCATGAGATTAGAGAAGTTAGAGAAAAAGGTAAGGTTAGTATTTATCATACCAAGAATGGGGTGACAAAAGAGATTCAGCGGTCTGATTTTGAGAAAGACTCTGGTTTAAATATGTCGTTTGATGAGTTTAATAGTAGAGCTTGTTTAGGACAAAGACAATCTCAGATTTTGATGACAGGTACATCGGCGGCCAAGGGATCTTTATTATCAAAGATTTTTGGGCTTAGTCGATATGACAATATCATTAGTATTTGCGGTGCTGATATTAAGTCTGTTACCATTGTCCAAAAAGATCTTAGAGAAAAGATAGAATCCTATGAAAAAGATATTAATGATTTGAAGGAATCTTTGGTTCCTAAGACTACTAGTAGTTTGAATTGGGCGCAATTAGAGGATACCGAAAATAACCTACATAAAGTGCGTATGCGTCTTGACGATCTTAAGGGCAAGGATCAGCAACTAAGGGATTTGATTAGTAAGCAGGAGGTTATTCAAGATCATTGCGCTAGGGTACGAGAACTGGATAATGATATAGAGGATTTACGGGCTAGATTAAAGAGCAAGGAAAAATATAGAATTGATACGAGTGTAACTAACAAGTTAGAAGATAAGCTCGGTATGTATCGAAATGCCCTTGATGAAGCAAAATCGGAGGTACATAAGGCTAGTAAAGATCTAGCTAGAGTTAAAAGTATGCCCGATGCCTGTCCTTTGAATGATAAACCATGCCCTATTGATGTACCTATTGCTTATAAGGACGTAATACAAAAGCGGGCAAAGAATAACTTAGAAACGTACCAAAAGACACAAGAAGATCTTGGAAATAAGATACTGAAGATAAGAACAAGATTAAATAATTTTCAGGAATATGAAGAATTGTATCAGCAATATAAGCAAAAAAAACTTTCTAGAGCCCAATTTAGGATTAAGGATTATGGAAATCTTGAATCTTATAGATCTGAGTTACAGGAAATTCAGTCCCGTATTTCGAAGGGTGTAAAGATTAAGGAAAAATTGGTTAATAAAAGAGATGAGCTGTTGTCTGCTAAGGCTGCAGAAGAAGAAAGAAAGGCAACGTTGGCATCTCTTCATGGGATTATCGATGATAAGAAATCTTTATTGAAAGAAGCTAAAGAAGCATTAGGGAAAGTTACAAAGGATTTGCAATATATGGCTGGTGCTTTATCTGTTTTCAAAAAGGCAAAACTTTTTAAGATTGATACTGTTCTAGAAAGATTAAATACTAATGTGCAAGATATTCTTGATGAAATTTCAGATCATAAATATAGGGCATCGTTTGTGTCTCAAAAACTAAACGCTTCAGGAAAAAAGTTATTGGATGACGTTGACATTGTAGTAACCGATGGGTATAAAAAGCTACCAATTGACTTGTGGTCAGAGGGGCAGAGGGCATTGATAGGTTTAAGTGTTTTACTAGGTGTATGGCAAACTGATCATGAGCTTGCAGATCGTGGTGTTTCTGTTCTTTTTTTGGATGAGGTTTTTGGCCCTTTAAGTTCTGATATTATTGATAGGGTTTTTGATACAATAATTCGTTTATCTAAAGATCTTTGTACTGAATCGGTCAAGATTATAACACACCACAAAGTTAATTTTAGAAACGTAGACCATCATTGGCATATTACTATGGCTGGTGGATTATCTAATTTGGAGCAAGTTTTTTGACAATGTTGTTGACAACTTTGCTTAACTATGTAATCTTTTGATTAATATGATCATAGATTGCTGCTTGCTACGAAAAGTTAATCTTCCCCTAGTACCTTGTGATGCAAATAAATGTGAATGGTATATACATAATGATGATTACAATAATTGCTTTTGGGTGCTGGCTAATGCACTGAGTCAGGTCCCGAGGGGTCTTTCGATTGAAGAGATTGCATCGTATGAGCATTTGTCAGTAGAGGAGACCGATGTTATTTTACAGGAAGCTATTCGTAAGTATCGGTCACGGGTAAGAAAAGTTAACCGGGACCTTGAATGAAAGTTAAACATTATGAGCGTTGATATGGTATATCAGATTAACGATACCATCGATAACCATATACTTGACGAGATCAGTAATCTTGAGGTTGAAAATGCTTTATTGAAAAATTGGATAAGGAGCAATGCTGAGAAGGCTAGATGTGCTGCTTGTGGTGAGCCTATTTATCAGTTATCTATGCAGCGCATGATGCGGCCTTTTTTGTGGCATAGTCGTAAGTGTTTTGAGAATAAGCCAGGTAAGATTATAGCACTAGAACGGGATTTCGGTTGCGACATTGTAGAGATACTCAAAGAGACAACAAAAAAATGTGGCAATATTCGTGCGCAGTGTCACGTACTTGGTGTTTCGATTCCTTATTTGTACATTATAATGAACAAATATTGTGGGGATCGTATTGCTTTTATGGCTCAACATGCGACCGGAAAGCGTAGAGAGCTTTATGCCAAAAAGATTGCTAAAAGAAAAGCACGAATCCAAGCTAAAAATAACGGCAACGGACATTGATCGCAGAGCTACGTGGGGCGGGTATAATCAACCATACGTTCAAAATATTGTAAAGGGAGCTATGAA
>Ga0180433_10000979_pt1 | contig 48455 bp, 30 predicted proteins | sample SS_ome_8_FD_132980 | JGI IMG/M metagenome (GOLD analysis project Ga0180433, IMG submission 132980) | Hypersaline lake sediment archaeal communities from the Salton Sea, California, USA - SS_1_D_1 metaG | ecosystem: Environmental > Aquatic > Non-marine Saline and Alkaline > Hypersaline >...
TTCTGCTTTTGTGGACAGGTATCCGGACGCGCCCATGGAAAGAGCCGCTGCAAATCCGGTCACTGAGGCTGACAATATAATCAGCCTAGAATTTTGCAGTGCCAGAGTGAGACCTGCCAGGGCTCCGGTCAGCTCCACCAGGGCATCATTCAGTCCCAGAACAATGGAACCAATATACTGCAGCCGTTCCTCCTCAAGCATTTCGGTAAGCGCTGCCTCATGTTCTCCTTCATCCCTGATTAATTTTTCTGCTTCTGGTATGGTATCTTTTAATTTCCAGTATTCTCCCTGTGCACTTTCCTCACCTCGCTCCATAAGTTTTACTCCAAAGGTGAATCCAAATATCCTGCTGATAAAACAATACTTCCATACCATCCAGCGCTTTGGCTTTACATCCTGATCTGTATAAGAACGCCAGATATTGTAATGCTTAAGTTCTTCCTCTGCAATTTTTTCCAGTACCTTTTTATTATGAGAAGACTTCATTCTTTGTGCCAGCTTCTGATAAATAGTATGTTCACTAATTTCATTTCTCTGAAAAGTGATCAATGTATCTTTGATTTCTTTATCGATCTGCATATCATTGCTCTCTTTCAAGTTGTTGTGATTTACTGTATATTTATCTGTTGAATTATTCTTGTATCGTGCTTCTTAGAGTCCTTGAGTCTTTGGGCCTTGTGTCCCAGAGTCTTAATAGTATAAACAATGCGTCCTCTTGAATAGATGACCACAGACCGCAGACTGCTGATTGTTTATAAATCAGTCTTTAACAGTAATCCCCTAATACTCTGTTACATTATCCTCAATAATAATAATCAGAAACTACCAAAATAATTCTAACGACTAAACGCACCAACCACTACGCGCTCCGCCGTCTGCGGTCAATTTCTATCTCTGGCTGCTGTCTTCTGTTCTCTGTACGCAATCCTTTCTTAAGTTCTAAAGTTCTAAAATTCTCATCTTCTAAAGTTCTGTTTTTATATCTTTATTCTTTAGTCTTTATTCTTTAGTCTTTATTCTTTGGTCTTTAGTCTTTATTCTTTGGTCTTTCACTTTTTCCTTTTTCCTTTTTCCTTTATCCTTGTTTTTTCTTTTATCTTTATTTGTTAATCCCCAGCTGATCCAGCATAAAGGCATATTCCAGGGCTGTACGTTTATACCGTTTAAATCTGCCTGAGGTGCCGCCGTGACCGGATTCCATATCAATATCCATAACCAACAGATTGTCATCGGTTTTCTTGTCCCGCAGTTTAGCCACCCACTTAGTGGGTTCGAAATACTGAACCTGTGAATCATGAAGTCCGGTGGTTACCAGCATGGCAGGATAGTCCTGGGCTGTTACATTATCATAGGGAGAATAGGAAAGCATGTATGTATAGTATTCTTTATCTTTTGGATTTCCCCACTCATCAAATTCGCTGGTGGTGAGAGGAATGGATTCATCCAGCATAGTAGTAACTACATCCACCCAGGGAACCAGGGCCAGCACTCCTTTAAACAGGTCAGGACGCATATTTACCACTGCACCCATAAGCAGTCCTCCTGCACTTCCGCCCATTGCAAACAGCTTATCAGGATTTGTATATTTTTTCTCAATCAAATACTCTGCACAGTCGATGAAATCAATAAAGGTATTCTTCTTCTTTAACAGTTTTCCCTGTTCATACCAGGATCTGCCCATTTCAGAACCTCCCCTAATATGGGCAATTGCATACACAAATCCTCTGTTTAAAAGAGAAAGCCGGGCTGAACTGAAACGGGGATCCATGCTGGCTCCGTATGATCCATATCCGTACAGCAAACAGGGATTCTGCGAATCCATACTGATACCCTTTTTATACACCACAGACACAGGAATACGGGTACCATCATCTGCTTGAGCCCACAATCTTTCTGTTTTATAATCTGAAGGTTCAAATTTTCCCACTACTTCCTCTTGCTTTAAAAGAGTCTTCTTCTTTGTATTCATATTATAATCATAGGTCGTCTGCGGAGTGGTGAGCGAGGAATACATAAACCGGAGATTGTCTGTGTCAAATTCATAGTTATGAGTGGTATAGGTGACATATACATCCTCATCAAAATCCAGATAATAATCTTTTTCATTTCTCTGACCCATAACTCTTATTTGCCGTATACCGTCTTTACGTTCACTTATTACCAGATAATCCTTAAATACATCAATTCCATTCAACAGTACATCATCTCTGTGGGGAATCACTTCCTTCCAGTATTTCTTTTCTGTTTTTGCAGCATCGGTTTCCATGAGCCGGAAATTCTTTGCCTTCCAGTTGGTCCGTATATAAAATTTATCTTCAAAATGATTAATGGAATATTCATGCTCAGGCTCACGTTTATGAAAAACCTTAAAAGCTCCGTACGGATCGTCTGCTTTCAGAATTCTTATTTCTGTGGATAATGTACTTGTAGAACTGATAACTATATACTCATCTGACTTTGTTTTCCAAATATAGGTATTAAAAGTATTATCCCTCTCATGCCATACCTCAACATCCTGAGAAGGATCTGTACCTAAAATATGACGCATTACTTTATGGGGCCTTAACGTAGTGTCTTTTACTACATAAAAAACTGTTTTATTATCATTAGCCCAGGTTACACTGCCAGTGGTATTGGGTATCTTATCTGCTAAAAGTTTTCCTGTTTCCAGATCTTTAAAATGGATAATGTATTTTCTCCTGCTCACTGTATCAACTCCGAAAGCCAGGAACCGATTATTGGTGCTGACATTCAATCCCCGGACCTGATAAAAAGAATGTCCTTTTGCCATCTCCGGTACATTAAGCATTATTTCCTCCTCAGCTTCCACGCTCCCTTTCTTACGTGCATGAACAGGATATTCTTCTCCTTTTTCATACCGATGGTAGTAATAATAGCCGTTATCCAGATAGGGAACAGATCTGTCTGTTTTTTTGATCCTTCCTACTATTTCCTTATACAGCTTTTTCTGTAATTTTTCCGTATGCTTCAACATTTTTTCTTTATAGGCGTTTTCAGCTTTCAGATATTCAATAACCTCGGGATTTCCCCGCTGATTGAGCCAGTAATAATTATCAACCCTGGTATCGCCGTGAATGGTTAATTCTTCAGGACGTTTTTCAACATCCGGAGGCTCCACTTCTTCAGTTGATTTTTTCTGCGGTGCTGAACAATTGAACATCACAGCAGCAATAATTATAAGGAACAATGCCCATGTACACTGCCGTTTAATTCCATTTTTTCTTTTCATTGTTGTCTCCTTTATGTTTGTTTTGTCTTTAAGTCTTAGAGTCTTTGTGTCTTGTGTCTCAGAGTCTTACTGGCTTAAACAATGCATCCTCTTAAAAGATGATCACAGACCGCCGACCGCTGACCGCGTTGATAAAACAGTTATTTGTTTTCTTTTCTCCACATTTCCCTTGATAAAACCCATACAATCGCATTAATAACAAATGATCAACAATCACAAACAACCTTTCTCTAACAGGCAAACATCCCCATCACCACACCGTCTGCCGTCCGCCGTCCGCGGTCAATTTCGATCTCCGGCTACTGATTTCTGAACAAAACCTCTCTCAAATTCTGACGCTCTCTCGTTCTCAAGCTCTAAAATTCTTGCATCTTTATTCTTTGGTCTTTAGTCTTTCACTTTTTCCTTTTTCCTTTTTCCTTCCTATTCCCTAATCCAATTATTTTCTCTTTTAAACCCCCTAAATCCCCCTTGTCAGGGGGACTTTCAATGCTGTAAATCTGCTTCATACATCTATGTTCGATTCATTGAGTTTATCCTTTTCTCTTAAAAATTCACTATTTATAGCTTCACTCCCCTTAAGAGGAGACCCTCGGCGCAAGCTGAGGTAGAGGGGTGTTAAAATCCTAAATTCAAAGCATCCAATCTGACTAAATTCCAAATACAAAACCCCAATACCCAGTTTCTCCATCCTCCTTTTCTCCCTTGTCCATCCTCCGTAATCACTGAATAACCGCATTAAACAGCAGTTTAAATGTGCCGTCCGTCTGAGCCCGATGCTGGGTTCTGAATCCAATAATGACGATACGCCCTTTCCCATACTGCGCACAGACCATTCCTGCCTTTTCAGCAAGTTTGTCTTCTCCGATCAGCCACCCGCTTTTAAGCAGATTTTCTTCTTCATACCGAACGACAGTTTCATATTTATGATTGAATCTACCCGGAACAATTTCAAAGGCAGGACTGCTGCGATAAACAACCAGGCCTTGTCCCGGCATACCATATGCCAGGGGATGTGTATTATCAAAATTTACCCGTATAGTTGATCCGGGACAGAAGAATTCCGTTCTTTCATAAGCATCCATAACATTCTCAACCTTAAGATCAAATTTTTCCACAGCAAATTTATAAGATTCTCCGAAAGTAACCAGAGTACCACCTTCTTTGACAAATTCTTTCAGATTTTCAACACCTTTCTCACCAATCCCGCTTTTGTACTTTTCAGGATAATCTGTTGACAGCCAGCGTCTATAGCGTTCAGTAAAATCTCCGGTAATCATTTCCGGGGAATCACTGGGCAGAATGATCACATCCCATTTTTTCTTTAAATTGCTTTTTTTGATCTCAGCATCACGTAAAGACTCATAAGGAAAATTAAACTGTTCCAGAAGCAGGCGGGTCCATCCTTCATCCATATTACCACCCCAGTAACGTCGGTACATTCCCAACCGTCCCCGCTTTACCGTATGGATACCGTTTTCAGAAATTTTTTCCACAGCCTTAAAGTCAACTCCGGTTTCCTGTGCTACACGGGAAAGCATGTCTTCAGATGCTGACACAATCACAAAATCACCCTGCCGATAGTGATGGAACGGTTTGTCCAGTCTCTGAACGTCAATATCATTATCCAGAAGTATATTGACTGCTTTAAAACTGTTGTTCAACCTGCCATCAAGAATATATCCCTGCCCTTCGGAAGAAACTCGGCCACTCATTTTTTCTGTCTTTTCTAAAATATTGAAATCATGTTTTTCATTAAAAAGTACCGGAATAGCTTTCACTCCCATAAATTCGTTCATAGTATGAGTGGCGAGATCATAAGGACGCAGCGGTTCATCATCTCTGCTGCGTGTCCAGGGATTGTCAGCATAATGAGTTTCCATAAGCAGATTCCGGATAAGACCCATCTTGGGCTGAGCCAGAAATATAACATAAGAGTTCTCAGCAAAAATTCTATCATTTACAGAAAAACTCTTCTGGGCTTTCTGAACCTCAATACCTGATTTCATAAGTGTATTGATCATTTTAACTGCAGTAAGATAATCATGCTGATCAGCCGGGATAACAATTGCATTGACATCACCTTCAGCACCTCTTCCAGTCTGATGTTTTGCTTTAAGATAGGCATTTCGTAATACTGTTTCTTTATTTTTGGCTGCCAGATCCAGTAAGGCGCGGGCTGATATTATTTTCTGCTTTACAATATCACCAAGACGCCACCATCCGCCTGGCCAGGGACTGGGAAACGTGGATTGAGCTTCATATTCAGGAAACTGCCGGCTTCCGCCCTTAAGCTGATCAGGGTGAATATACAAAGGAGTGGCCAGTTTGGCACTTGCAGATTCAGTGAGCATTCCAGCAATATTATGAAAAGGAGTTATCCAGTGCCATCCAAAATGTCCCCAGCCCGGGAACATGGCATTATTGATCACACCCTTCATTCCTGCTTCCTCCAGTTTGTAAGCAATATGAGCACCGTACCAGCTGATCTCTCTCCAGATCAGGGGATCTGCATGAGGCCGGATCGGTTCACAGTACGGCGGAACATAGAACCGGGCTCCGTAGCTTCCCATCTGATGATGATCAATATAAGCCTGTGGAGGCCAGTCTACATACATCAGTTGTGCTGCATATGTGGATTCCTGCAGATTAAGATAATCACCGTCTCTGTTGTTATCATGACCGGCATATGTATGGTACAACCAGGGTAAAGATAATCCTTCATATTCAGTTCCCACTGTCTCTCTGTACCAGTCTGTCACCATGATCTGTCCGTCCGGATTAAAACAGGGAATCATAAAAAATAACACATTATCCAGAATTCTCTGTGTTTCCGCATCATCCCGGGAAAGAAGATCATAAGTAAATTCCGGGGTCATCTGAGTTCCTGCTACCTCAGTAGCATGCAGCCCCATGGACTGACAGATTACTGCTTTTCCTTCATCTATATATTTATTGATCTTTGCTTCCGGAACATTGCGAGGATCACTTATGGTTTGATTGATTTTCTGTAATCGATCCAGATCAGCCAGATTTTCAGGAGACGAAATAATCAGTACCAGAAAAGGATTGCCCATGGTAGAGGGACCCATGTTGATTACTTTTATTTTCTCACTTTCTTTGTCCAGCTGATAAAAATAATCTACCATTCTGTCCCACCTGGCCAGTTTCCGGTCAGCCCCGGGAGTGAACCCAAAAAAATCTTTAGGACTGGTAATAGTTACCTGGGCAGAAGCTAACGTATAGGAACTCATACCTAAACTTATCAGTAACAAGATAATGATCACACTTAAGGGAAATGTGGTTTTAAACTGCATATTATCCTCCTCTATATCAAATTTAATCTTTTAATTACTCGGGGGTTCAGTATCGGTATAACAATCGCTATCAAAATTTTTATCACTATATATATTTTAAAAAAACTGATTGAATACTAAAAAACGTTTCATAAAAAAGATGTTAATTCAAATTTATAAAGATCTGTAATTTTCCAGGTTCTGCTTCCATTCCATTTTAATAGTATCCATGATTGCTATAAAACGCTGGTCATCTCTCAGATTATCATAATTAGGATCATTGGCAAGCCAGATGTATTCTTTAAATCCGTATTCGTGAGCTTTTTGTATCCATTGGACTGCCAGACCTTTTCTGTCCAGAAGGGCATATACTGCTGCCACTGCTGTAGCAAGTGAGGCATTATTATTCACATATGGTTTAACTTCCATTTCAACTTCAGCCAGGGCCTGATCCAGATTCCCTGTCCTGGCCTGTATCATTGCTGATACAGCATGAGAGAATACAGTAAGCTGATCACTTTGCAATCCCTTAATAATTTCCTTTTCTGCTTGTTTGAGATCATTTTGATAAAACCGAATCAATCCTAAAAAGGAATGCAGAAAAAGCTTATCTGGATACTGTTTTAACCCCTGATCTATAGTCTTATAACTTTCTTCATATTTTTTCAAACCTGTCTGAATCATACTGAGACTAATTCTGGTTTCAATATCCTGAGGATTTAAATCCAGAGCAGTTGAGAATGCCGTCATACCGGGATTATAGAGACCGTAATAATTGTATACATTGCCAAGACCGGTCCAGGCCTCCGCCATATTTGGATTAATTACAGCAGCTTTACGGAAATGCTCTTCCGCCAATTTATAATCCCCGAATTTAAGATATGCTTTACCCTGTATAACATGCAGCTCTGCTGATTCACCTTTCTGTAAAGCTTTCCGGGCAGTTTCCTGAGCCAGACGCAGCCAGACCAGATTTCTGTCCCATCCCTCATAAATGATCTGAAGATAGCAGCGGGCAAGACCGGTATAAGCCGGAACAAAACTTGAATCCTGTTTAATGATATCTTTGAAAATCCTCACTGCATTATCTGTATCTTCATGAATATTCCTGTGATACAAAGATACAGCCTTTACATACTCATCCATGAGTTCAGTGGATAGATTGTGTGAATCAGTGAATTGAGAAACACTGTCCGGATAGATGATCTCAGCCGGCATATCAGCTGTTATATGTTCTATTAACGAAAATAACGAATCCGATTGACCTGTGTAATGTTTACTAAAAAGAGTGGAATCATTAGAAGTATTTTTTACACTAACTTCAGCCTTAATAGTTCCCTGTTCTTTTTGTATGCGGGTAAAAATCACATAATCTTCTTGCTTCTGAACAGAAGATGAAGGAGATACAGTAGTTTTTAAGGATGTGTTTTCTGCAATCCTGTCATACAGGCTCTGATTAAAAACAGACTGAAACGGATCGGCTTGCGGTTCTTCTGAAGAAGAAACAGATCGTATTGCCAGGGATCGTGCCCATTGTGTCCGGGGCAGCTCTACCTCAGCTGCTACTTGTTCACTGAGCTGTAATGCTTCTTCTACCTCAGATCTGGGTTCTGGTTCTTTTTGTTTTTTCCCGCAGGAAATATAATTCAGTAAAAGTGCAGAAACAATTATAATAAAAATTATTTTTTTCATCGTACCCCCTTTTCTAATTCATTACTAAGCACATAAAGAGCATAATGGAATAGTGGAATACTGAATTTTATAAATCCCAAATAACAAGTACCAACAATCACATACAACCTCTCTCTAATGTCTAAAATGTCTAAAAATTTCTAATGCCACGCTGTCCGCCGTCCGGGGTCTGCGGTCAATTTCAATCTCTGGCTACTGTCTTCTGGTCTCTGTACGCAATCCTTTCTAAAGTTCTAAAGCTCTCATCTTCTAAAGTTCTGTTTTTATATCTTAATTCTTTAGTCTTTATTCTTTATTCTTTAGTCTTTATTCTTTGGTCTTTCACTTTTTCCTTTTTCCTTTATTCCCTGTTTTATCCTTATCTTTCTAAACAATCTCTTTCATAACCTCAACATACCTGTCCATCTCTTCCTTAGTTCTCTTCTCAGTTACTGCAACCAGAAGGGCGTTGTCCATATCATAATCAAATCTGGAAAGATCAATACCGGCAAAGATATTTTCTTTTCGCATCTGATCTATTACTGTATCTGCTTTAACCGGAATCTTTACAGCAAATTCCTTAAAGAAGGGATGGTCCGCTAAAAGTTCTATTCCTTTAATTTCAGCAAGTTTTTCAGCAAGATAGTGAGCTTTCTGAATACAGAGATCGGCCACTGCCGGAATACCTTTTTTACCCATTAAAGCCATATATACAGTAGCAGCAAGAGCGCACAACTGCTGATTAGTACAGATGGAAGAGGTGGCTCTGTCCCGCCGGATATGCTGTTCGCGGGTCTGGAGAGTAAGCACAAACCCCCGTCTTCCGTCTTTATCCTCAGTTACAGCAGCAATACGTCCGGGCATTTTTCGGATAAGTGATTTTTTAGCTGCAAATATTCCTAAATAGGGACCGCCCAGAGAAAGATGATTACCTAAAGACTGACCTTCACCAGTAACAATATCAGCATTATACTCACCTGGTGGTTTCAGAATTCCAAGAGAAATTGGATCAACAGAAATGGTGTATAATCCTTTAACTTCATGGATAATCTTTTCCATTTCTTCCAGGTTTTCCAAAAACCCAAAAAAATTGGGATTCTGCACCAGAAGACCTGCAGTGTTGTCATTTACCATACTTTTTAACTGATCCAGATCAGTAAGATAGTCAGCAATGCTGATTTCCTTAAGATTGACACCACTTCTTTTACAGTAAGTCTCTACTACCTCCCGGTAAAAGGGATGTACACTTTTAGAAATAAGAATATCTTCTTTTCTGGTGTAATTTGCACTTAACAGAGCAGCCTCTGCCAGAGCAGAAGCGCCGTCATATAAAGAAGCATTTGCAACTTCCATTCCGGTGAGATTGGCAATCATGGTCTGGTATTCATAAATTGCCTGAAGGTTTCCCTGACTTACTTCAGGTTGGTAGGGAGTATAGGCTGTATAAAACTCTGGTCTGGAAATAACATGATCAACTGCAGCCGGTATGAAATGATCATAGGCACCACCTCCCAAAAAGCAGGAATGAGTGCCAGTATTTTTGTTTTTAGCTGCCAGTTCCTGTAAAAGTCTGGTTACCTCAATTTCTGATAGAGGCTGAGGAAGATCAAAGTCTCCTTTGAAGCGTAATTTTTCTGGTATATCCTGCAGAAGTTCTTCAAAATCTGAAACACCAATCGCTTTCAGCATTTGCTTTCTGTTTTCTTCAGTAGATGGGATAAACGGCATACATATCTCCTTTTTATTATTATTTATCAGAAATCCTTATTTGAAATTTCAATATAAAAAAAATTTTCAATTTTATCGAGTATTATTTTATTTTTCTTACTGTTTAATGTGAACAATCAGTCCTGAATCACGGATAATTTTTTTACTGTTATTTAATGTACTGGAAATTGTGTTCAGTTTATCGATGATTTGTACCCTCTTTTCTCCCCGGATAAGGGTTGGACAAAACTGAACCCTGGGATTATATACATCAATAGGAATCACTTCTCCGTAAAGCAATCCCTGATTATCATAGCGAAGCCGCAGAATCATACTGAATGAAACATTCCTGCTGTAGGAACCAAAAACATAGTTCCCCAGACTGTAAGCTATTAATTTTCCTTTATACATCTCAATTCCCTGCAGTACATGAGGATGATGACCGACAACAATATCTGCTCCACAATCAATTACTCTATGGGCATAGTATTGCTGATACGGTTTCGGGGTGGTCCATAATTCACCCCCCCAGTGAAATGCTATTACTATAAGATCACAGGTATCTCGTACTTCTTTTATTTTAGTTTTTATTCTTTTCAGATAGGGATAAGCGGTCCCAGGTTTGTCTTTTTTTGCCCAGAATTCAGCCGGAAATGTCAGAGAAAAAGCAAAAAAAGCAATTTTCCAGTCATTCACTGCAACCAGACAGGGCTTTTCAGCATCATCAATATTTTTTCCTGCTCCGCAATAGTTAATCTGTAAACTGTCCAACGTAAGTAATGTAGTATTCAGCCCTTCGGATCCATAATCAAGAATATGGTTATTGGCTAACGTAAAAACATCAAATCCTGCTCTCAACGGTCCTGCTGCATATCCGGGATCAACCCGGAAGGTAAATTTTTTATTAAATGGTTTGCCGTGAAGTACAAAAGGGGCTTCCAGATTAGCTACAGACAGATCTGATATACTGATCAAGGTTCTGGTTGAATCAAAAGGATAATCACTGCCCCTGGCAGAAATCACAGAAAGACAGCTTCCTCCCATTTGCAGATCACCTACAAAACTGAGAGAAAGTGTTTTGACAGGATCAGTTTCTTTTAAAGGAAAGCGCTCAGCAGTATCTGCGATTATTGATGAAGAATTAATGCCAGATTGGGGGAAAAGCTCTAACGGCAGTATAAAAAGTAAAAATAATAACTTTTTTACCAAGGAGTTCAGGATCATTTTTCTTTAGCGGTTTTACTTTTAGTGTTTTTACGTGAAGTGCTTTTGCTTGACTTTGAAGTTGATTTTTTGGTTTTAGGAGTTGATTTTCCAGATGTTGCTGATGTTTTTTTCGCCGATGTTTTTTGCGCCCCTTCTGATTGAGATTTTTTCTTTTTCTCCGAATATTCTTTTTTTAATTTCTGCAGTTCTTTTTCCTGTTCCTTGATGTCAGATTGAACTTTTTTTATCTTTTTTACTAATTCCTTAATTTTATGATTAGAAGCCACATTGGCATCCTTATTCTTGGAGACCAGAGTAAATGTCTTTTCTCCCAGCTCAGCAATCAGTTTTCGTTGTTGATGCTTGAGTTTGAATATTTCCTTTTTAATAATAGTAAAGTTAAGATATTCTTCAGATTTATCAGCAATTATTGCTGCACCTGAATTTAAAGCTGCTTTTACATCATTCCAAAACGTTGTTGTCATATTTGATTGCTCCTATAAAAATTGCATGTATCCTTAAAATAATAAAAATAATTCTACTCATTGTCAACCAAATATACGAATAAAATAATTCTTATACAAATACTTACCAGTATATGTGTTTTAAATATGGAATGTAAATTAAATTAAGAAAAGAAAAGCGGGGCCGACGGGATTTGAACCCGCAACTTCCGGCGTGACAGGCCGGTGCTCTATCCAATTGAACTACAGCCCCTGTTACATCTTTTTGCAGGCATTGTTAATATACAATACCCCTATATTATGTGGGCGATACTGGATTTGAACCAGTGACTTCTTGCTTGTAAGGCAAGCGCTCTAAACCAGCTGAGCTAATCGCCCTTTTGTGTATTCTTTTTTTTATGATACAGAATCGCTATCGGAATAACAACACAATATCCGATAACCAGAAGAATTGGTGCTGCGGTAAGAGAATAAAAACTGTTCCAGGGTCCGATCGATAATAAAATATAACCAATAATAATGACCAGCAGACCAATACCGAACAATAAATAATTAGTCGAACTGAACGGCAGTGTTTCTTTTGCAGTACCGCCTCTTCTTTTTATTTTTCTCTGTTTCATACACTTCCCTTCAAAAGTTTTGTAATATAAAACAAATGTGAGATATTGTCAAGATAAAAATTTTAAGGATGGAATTTTTTTATAAAACCCGGGGCTGATTAAAAGTAATAATAACCACAGTGTTCGCAGAGATTACCCTGAAAATTGTGAATATCTTATAATTAGACATTTATCACTTTGAGTGCTCTGCGACCTCTGCGTTAAATTTTTATTTTTATGTAAACCTGATCCGATCGCCCTGGATTTCCTAATCCAGGGTGTATAAAGGTTAGGTTTCATAACCCAAAAAATTTATTTTCAGTCAGCTCCTGTTAATCAACTCCACCCTGATAGGGTGATGTTATATCACTTTTTAACCCTCACCGGGTACGGCGGTCTTTCATATTCTTTGGGAGGATTTTCTTCTAACTGTTTGAGAATAACCTCTATAGCCTTTTCCAGCTGAGGATCATGTCCTTCAATTACTTTTTTGGGAGTCTGATCCACCTCAATATCAGGCGGTACTCCTACATTTTCCACCACAAAACCATCTTCTGTCCAGATAGCCAGGTTGGGAGCTGTTATATATCCTCCGTCGATGAGCCGGGGAAATCCTAATACTCCTACCAATCCTCCCCAGGTTCTCTTACCAATAAGAGTGCCCATATCCAGTTTTCTGAACATCCAGGGCAGCAGATCCCCGCCGGAACCTGCCGTTTCATTGATCAGCATTACTTTCGGCCCGTGTATGGCTGCACTGGGAGTCCTGAGGTCCTTGCCATATCTCATATTCCAGTGGCAGACATGGGGGCGCCGCAGAATATCAATATAGTAATCTGCAACCTGTCCGCCTCCATTGAACCGTTCGTCGATTATTATAGCTTCTTTATCAGCCTGGGGGAAAAAGTAACGTTTGAAATATGTATGCCCCAGACTGGTGGTATTGGGAACATATACATATGCTACTCTGCCGTCAGTAGCGTTATGTACTTTTTCGATATTAGATTCAACCCAGTCCCTGTTTCTGAGAGACGATTCTCTTTCTATGGGCACAACATCCACTGTTCGGGAATCAGTGCCGTCAGGATCCGGACCTACTGTGATTGATACAATAGTACCGGCAGTATTTTCAAATCTTTCATAGATATTGTCCGAAGCTCTCAAATCCTTTCCGTTTACTTTCAGTAAATATTCACCAGCACTGACTTGCACACCCGGTTGTTTTAAAGGAGAATGAAGATCAGGATTCCAGTTTAATCCTCCGTATACTTTCTTGAATGTATATCTGTTATTATCCGTTTCATAATCAGCACCCAGGAGTCCACCTCGTATATGTTCAGCTTCCATAATATCATCTCCACCGCCGACCCGATGATGGCCTACCACTAATTCACTGCACATCCACATAATAATACGATTTACATCCTGTCTGCAAGCAGCATGGGGCAGGAACTGCTGATATTTTTCCTTCATCGCTTTCCAGTCGCATCCATGAAAATTGGGGTCATAAAAATAATCCCGGTTTACCCGCCAGGCTTCATCAAAAATCTGCTTCCATTCCTGTACTGGATCAATTTTCACTGCCACTGCATCAGTATTGAGTTTTCCTTTACCAGGTTCAATGTTATCAGCAGCAGCAACAATATGAAGACTATTTCTTGTCCGGTATAAAATTTTATTATGATCTGCTGATAATACAAAGCTTCTCAGACCTGAGAGCAGAGTTTTTACTTCTTTATCTTTTAAAGAAAATGAACACAGTGTTCCCTGATATTCATTCTGTTTTATAAAATAGACCTCACCTTCTTTCCCGGATGTAAGTGAAGTATAATTTTCACCGCTCACCGGAAGAGCAATAATACGGTTTTCAATATCAGCGAGATCAATCCTGAAAACATCATCTTCCTCCTGTTTTTCTTCATTATCTGAATCGTGTGCTTCCATATTTTCCTCATCACTTTCTTTTGCCAGAGGATTCTCAATATCTTTTCTCAGGGTTAACAGATAAAGATTTCTGGTCAGTTCCATATCTTCAGCGGACATGGCAAACCAGTGTTTGACCGGACCGGCATCGGTAGAAGCAAAAAAGTAAAGATACTTTCCGCTTTCATCAAAAACAGGTTCACTTACTTCACTCATACCCTCAGTAATTGAATACGACCGGTCTTTCTCCAAAGAATAGAGATAAAGCTTTTTAATATATGATTCTGTATTAAGCGTATAAGCAATCCATTCAGAATCAGGTGACCAGCTGCCCTGAAATGTACCAAATACACCGGGCATATAAATAGATTCCTGAACAATTTTCTTTATTTTACCTGAATCTATCCCAACCCAGTATAAATTTCTTCCATTATCAGAAAAAATGAGTTTTTTACTGTCCGGCGACCATATAAGATTATTATAAAAACCTGTACCGTGAAGTTTAATTTTTTCTGTTTTATCAGCTTTTCTATAAAAGATATGAAGAGCATATTCTCCTGATTGATCTGAAAAATAAGCAATTTTCTTTCCATCAGGAGACCATACAGGATTCTGTTCATGGACACCTGAAGTGTTGGTTAAATAATGAGGATCACCTTTTTCAGCCGGAAGAGTTATGATTTCTCCCCGATATTCAATCACTGCCCTGGAACCTGATGGTGAGATCTGACAGTCACCTATCCATTCAAATCCCTTGATGTATCTGGGGCGGAGAGATTGAAGATCAGTAGCAATGCCAATCTTCAGCTGATGATGTTGATTATCTGAAAGAGAATAGATATGGATATACCCAGACTGTTCAAAAACTAAATTATCATCCTTACCATCTAAATCGAGTACAGGAAAATCATCGAAACTTGTTAATTGAGTTATAGATTTATCAGTAATATTAAAAGAAAAAATATTAAACTCTCCTTCTCGGTCAGAACGAAAATAGATAGTATTGTTTATCCATACCGGATCAGTATCATTACATCCGCCCTGAGGCTGGGGTATAGTTTCAACTGAATAGTCCTTCACATTAATGATCTGAATTTTGGTAAGTGTTCCGCCACGATAGTGTTTCCACTGATGATATACTTCTGCTAAAGGAACATACGCTATATAGTTGCCGTCAGGTGAATAAACAGCTTTGAAAACCCGGGGCATTTTCAGCTGACGTGGAAATCCGCCATTAATAGATACTGAGAAAAGCTGTGAGTATCTGCGGGTAAAAGAGTTGCGGGAAGACCGGAAGATCACAGATTTACCATCCGGAGTAAATCCGCAGACATTATCTCCTCCAGGATGAAATGTTAGTCGTTTTGGAACTCCACCCTGGGCTGATACAATATAAACATCTGTATTGCCGTCATATTGAGCAGTGAATGCAATCATATTCCCGTCAGGAGAAAATATTGGGTTGGTCTCATATCCAGTGTGCGAGGTAAGTCTTCTTATAGCATTACCTTCCTGATCTCCTGTCCAGATATCACCTGCATAAACAAATGCAATGTGATCAACATTGATAGCCGGCTGACTTAATAATCTGGTGTTCTGAGTGTCAATTGCATGTAATGACACGGCAAAGATCACCATAATCCACAAAACAGTAACGACAAAAATATCTTTCTTCATACCTGTCTCCTTGTTTTTAATGTAATATATAATGTTTTGAAAATAAATGTAGTATGACGGACAGTTTGCATAGTTCTAATAAATAAATTACTTGATAAATTCCTTGATATTAAGTATACTGGAAAAAGTTATAAAAATCAATAATATTTTTTTGTTATTTTTTATCTTGACTCTATATACAAAAATTTTTATCTTTAAGATGATTTTAATATGATTTTATTTAGGTTATAAAGAATATTTATAAAATGAATACTATAACAAAAAGACAGTCAGAAATATTAAAAGGTTTAATTCATTTATATGTAAATAACGCAGATCCGGTGGGATCTCATCATCTGGCAAAATACAGTAAATTAAACTGCAGTACTGCTACAATCCGGAAAGAAATGATGAGTTTAGAAAAAAAGGGTTTTTTAATACAGCCACATACATCTGCCGGACGGATTCCTACAACCAAAGGATACAGATTCTACGTTGATACCTTAATGACCATAAAATTTCCTAATAATAAAGAAAAAAATAAAATTTATCAGGCAATTAAAGAAGCAAGGGGCGATTTAAACTTACTTCTGGAACAAGCATCTGAAATTTTAGGTGAAATTTCCAGTGAACTGGCAGTGGTCATTACACCAGGTATGTCTGAAGGAATATTTGATCGGATGGAACTGATCAGCCTTTCTGAAAAAAAAGTTCTGGCTGTAATCCATGTACGCAGCCGCCTGGTTAAAACATATATTTTAGAAATTTCTTCAGACTTAAAACAAAAAGATTTAAGAAAGACAGCATCCTTGATTAACGAAAGACTGAGCGGTTTATCATTAGAACAGATAATCAAATCAATAAATGAGAGAATGAATGATGTCAGACTTCAGAATAAAGATTTATTGAATACTTTATTAAAATCAGCTCCTGTTCTTTTTAATTTCTCTGAACCCCTTGAAATTCATACATGTGGTACATACAATATTATTAATCAACCGGAATTCTCAGATACAGATTTATTAGGACAATTTTTTTATTTAATTGATGATAAGAAAAAATTAATAAACTTATTTAATAGAAAAATTGAGAAAACTGAAATTACAATCGGAACTGAAAATGAAAATGAAAAATTAAAAAATTTTACAGTTATTAAAAGCAACTATCAGCGGGGTAAAGATTATGGAACATTAGGTATTATCGGACCTACACGTTTACGTTATAACACCATTCTGCCTTTAGTTGATTGTGTTACATCAACCATTAATTACTATCTGAGCTGATAAGAATTAATAATATCATAGAGACTAACCATGACCAAAGAGACCAAAAAGAAAACAAACACAAAAAAACAAACAAACACAAAAAAAACTAAGAGCAATAAAACTGCTCAAAAAAGTAAAACCACTAAAAGTACAAAAACCAAGAAAGAACTAAATGAGGAATTAAAAAAGCTGAAAAAAGAAAATGAATATTTAAAAGATACATTATTGAGAGCAAGGGCAGATCTTGATAATTTTAAGAAGAGAACTGAAAGAGAAGTGTCACGTATTATTGAGAATGCAAATGCCGATCTTATAAAAAAAATCTTACCAATAATTGATAATTTAGAAAGGTCTCTGGATCCTGAACACACCAAAAGTACAAACGGAGAATTATATAAAGGAATTGAATTAATTTATAAAAATTTATTGACCACTCTCGAAGAAGAAGGACTTGAACCTATGCAATCTATAGGAGAGCCTTTTGAAGTTGAATTTCATGACGCAATAATGCAGGTAAAAAAGGAGGGGATAGAATCAGATATTGTTTTAGAAGAACATCAGAAAGGATATTTTTTAAACGGAAAAGTATTACGTCATGCCAAGGTTGTAGTCAGTAAGTAATGAAGTAAGGGGTAATTGACATGACGAAACGTGATTATTACGAAGTCTTAGAAATTAACCGAGATGCAAATACAGAAGAAATAAAAAAGGCTTATAGAAAATTAGCAATAAAATATCATCCTGATAAAAATCCGGATAATAAGGAGGCTGAAGATAAATTTAAAGAAGCAGCAGAAGCGTATGAAATTCTAAGTGACCCTGAGAAGAGAGCGAGATATGACCGATTTGGACATGCTGGAGTTAAGGGTGCCGGAGCAGGAGCTGGATTTGGCGGTTTTGATTTTGATCTTTCTGATGCTTTGCGTACCTTTATGGAAGGATTCGGTGGATTCAGCGGATTTGGTGATTTTTTCGGAGGAGAAAGGAAAAAAGCCGGGCCTTTAAGGGGCAGAGATTTACAGTTGAAATTGCAGCTTTCTTTACAGGAAATTGCAAAAGGGGTCGATAAAAAAATAAACATAAACAGAAAAGTAACCTGCGAAACCTGTGACGGAACAGGTGCAAAAGATAAAAATTCTATCACAACCTGTCCTGAATGCAAAGGATCCGGACAAATACGTCAGGTAAGCCAATCATTATTGGGACAATTTGTTAATATTAAAACCTGTCCTCGTTGCGGTGGTGAAGGTAAGATAACTACAAAACCATGTCCTGAATGCAGAGGTGAAGGAAGGAAAAAAGGGAAAACCACAATAAATGTAAAGATTCCACCAGGGGTTTCATCAGGCAACTACCTGACTATCCGAGGAAAAGGTGATGTCGGGCCAAAAGGCGGACCACCCGGAGATGTACATGTAATATTTGAAGAAAAAAAAGATGAAGATTTTGAAAGACATGGTGATGACATTCTCTATATACAATATATTAGTATTACCCAGGCTGTTTTAGGTGATGAAGTGGAAATTCCAACTTTAGATGGTAAAGCAAAACTGTATATTGATCCCGGAACCCAATCAGGTAAAATACTGCGGATGCGAAATAAAGGAATTCCGCATCTGCATTCAAAACGCAGGGGGGATCAATTGGTAAGGATAATTATATGGACACCGGAGAAAATTTCTAAAGAGACAAAAAAACTGTTTAAGGATCTTTCTCATAAAAAAGAAATATATCCAAAGGTGCAGTAATGTTAGGATTTACTCCCAAAGAAAGTAAGTTTATAGTTTTCCTGCTATTGTCCTTTTTAGTTGGACTTGGTATACGTATTTTCCAAGTCCAGTGGAAACCATTACCCGAAACCACTTCCCTGAATATGAATAATATTGAAACTAATAATGAACAAGAAATCAACAAAAAAGAAACCCACATCAAATATGTTTTCATAAATAAAGCAGGTCTGGACGATTTTAAATCATTACCCGGTATAGGGCCGGTAAAAGCAGAACGAATTTTACAATACCGAAAAAGAAAGGGATCTTTTAATTCCATAAATGAACTGAAAAATGTAAAAGGTATTGGGCAAAAAACAATCGAAAAATTACAACCTTTTTTAAAAATAAATCTTAATCAAAATATAACTATGGAGGAAAACAGATGAGTAAAAAATCAAAGGGGAGTTTTATTTTAGAACTGATTATAGTAGTGTTAGTAATTGTTCTTCTTTGGGCAATCCTTTACCCAAAAAATATTTGGGAAAAGCAGGAAAATTTAACGAACATTTGCAGAGCACGATTGGAAGCTCTTCAGCAATATGAATATCAGTATTTTGACAATAATCGTTCTTATACTGACAGCATCCCTAAACTCGTGAGTAATGTTGTGGGAGACAGCCTGGCTCTGGCAAGACTGGATTCTGTATTACATTGGGATAAAATGATACAAAAAAATACATTGAAAAATCTTGTAATGCAGAAAACTCTTCCTGAGGATTTACAGAAGCTTATTTTAACTAAGCTGGAAAACGGAGAGCCATTATTCAATCTTTCAACCTGGGATTCATTGAGATATAAACTTGTTGAGGGATTGTACCAATATCTGAACAGTCCCGATTCTGTGAAAAGTAACGAAATCATTGATAACTCAATCGAATGGAGAGATTTATTACCAAGAAATATAACATCAAAAATTCTTGAAGATCAAGCTACTTCAACCTATATGAGAAGATATAGTATGCGGGAATTCAGAAGAAATCAAGTTCTGGAAGAGACACGTTACTGGGATCATTACAGACCATATTTTCATGAAGAACTAAAAAATTATGTTAATGATGCATTAAGAAAAGATATCTGGACCGGAGAAGAAGGAAGAGATCGAGATGCATGGGAAGAAATTAAGCGCCCTCAATGGTCTGAAAGTCTTGATACTCTCTCCCAGGCAAAAAAAGACTCAATAATTGATGAACAAAAAAAGGTATTATGGAGTGACAGAAAAGAATTAAAATGGAAAGAAGTTCGTGACAAACTTTGGAAAAAAGAAGGTCAGCAATGGCTAGAAGAAAATTCTGAAGTATGGGAAAGAATATTAGATAAAAAGTGGACACTGGACAGGAAAAAAGAATGGCTGGAAAATAAACTTGCAACCATACCGGATTCTTTAGAAGAATCTTTTAAAGCTGAACAGGATTCAATCTGGAAAACTATTGTTGACAGCCTTAAAGAAAAAGAATATCAAAAATGGCTCAAAAATAATGAAGATTATGTGCAAGAAGTTAAAAAAGATCTATTCTTAAGTGACAGAAGATTAACCTGGGAAGATGAAGCCTATGAAGAATGGATTGCAGAAAAAGAGAAAATTAAACAAGTATTTTGGCAGGAAATTAAAGATCTGATGTGGAAAAATGAGAAAGATGTTTTATGGGAAAAAGAACAGTTAAAATTAAAACAAAGAAATATCGCCCTGAAAAAACTTGATGCTTCTGTACAATGGATTAATATATTAGGGAAAGAAAAAATTACAGATATTGTTAATAACCTTGATCTCCCTGATAATAAAGAACTCTGGAACAACATAGCCAATAAGGAACCGCAAACTAATTCTGTATTATATGATTTAGGAATTGTTCCTTTATTTAGTGACACTCTCTTGAAATCGGTTAACGAGTGTCCAGTGGCTCAAGAAAAATATTTAATAAGTTATAATGATACTATCTCTCCGCCTGAATTTGAGATCAAGTGTCCTATAGTTGATAGTGCAAAAGCTAAAAAAATCATGATTATTGATCCTGTGAGCAAGGATACATCCTATAAAAAACTCTCTGTTCCTTTTATTGAAAAAATTTTTGGCGGACGGAAAATAGAAAATCACGGTAAAGTTGATTTTAGCTCAAAAAGCTGGGAAGAACAGGGATCATAAAAAAATAAGTGAAAAAGCACTCAGAAAATTCTTATATCGGGTTATCGATATACCCGGATCAAATGTGTCTTGTTTTAATGAAACATAAGAGTGTCCAGAATCTTGTCTCTAAACATCTATTGCAATCCTTTGATATGGAAACAATGATATCCCAAAATAATTTTCTGGACACTCAGAGTGTTATTCTAACAGATCTGTATGAAGAGTTAGGAGCTGGTAAAGAAGTAGGAGTATCACTTTATAGTGGATGTGTGTTGATTAAAAGAATACCTATTGCTCTCGGACTTGATAAAGATTTTATAAAACAACAGCTATATTGGGAAGCTCAACAATTTGTTATCTCACCCTTAGATGATTATATTGTTGATTATCAGCGACTGCCGTTTCAAACATTTTCCGGTAATCCTCTATATGTTGTTGTTATGCTCAGAAAAAAAATTTTATCTACAATCAGAAAACTGATACATAAGACAGGTTTGATTCTAAAAGATATAGATGTTGATGTTTTTTCCAATATTCGTTCATTAGTTGAAAATTATCAGCTAAGCGGACGAATGAATGTTTTAATTGATTTACAAAGAGAATATATTTGCATTATTTTTATTAAGGATGAAGAATTCTATCTTTCATATAACATTTCATTAAAAAACAAAGATAATTCAACTATAGTGAGCGTTGCAGAAATAAGTGATTTATTAATAAAAGAATTAAGAAGACTGGTCTTTGGCCACAAAATAGTCAATAAAATTGAAGATTTTGACAAAATGTATTTAACCGGACGTGATTTAATTTATGACTTACAGAATAAACTTTCTGAAAACACACAAGTACCAATCGAAATTCTGAATCCATTTTCAAAAATTGCAATTTCACAATCAATGTCAAATAATGAAATATTCAAAGAAAATCCTGAAAAATTTACATCATCTATCGGAGTAGCATTAAAGAAATACGAATAAAATGTTTAAAAATGAGGAAGAGGGGTTACATTACTGAGAATTTAAGGGAGGAATTATATCATGGTAGATATTAATCTTTTTAAAGATGATGATGAAGAAGAAAAAAACGAGGGAAGAGGGAAAAAAGAAAAGAATGAAAAAGAGGATTCTCACAAAGAGGAAGAAAGTTTAGGGGGAAATTTCGATGAAGAATTAAGTTTTGATGATGAAGAAAAACTGGGTGGAGATTTTGATGAAAATCAGGATATGGATTTGAATTTAGATGATGAATTCGGAGAGGAATTAGATGAAGAATCCGAACCTGATCTTGATAAAGATCTTGACAAGGAATTAGACGATGTATCTTCATTAGATGACGAAGACTTTGACGACTTTGAAAATGAAGAAGAAATACCTGATTTAGAAGAACCTGCAGCAGATGTTGAAGATAAAGATTATTCTTTCGGTGAAGTAAAGAAAAAGGGGCCTTCTCCGTTTTTATTAGTACTTTTAGGAATTGTGGTAATAGTTGCCTTAGGATATGTATTTGTGTATAAGCCAAAAGTTGATTCACTCAAAGAGTTGCAAAGTAACATACCAGAGAAACCCAATGTCCAGGAATTGATGGAACAGCAACGTAAAGATTTAGCTGCACAGAAAAAAGACACTACTGGTGGTGCCGGAGTAGCTGCACCTGGTTCAGAAAAACAAACTGTAAAACCAGGTGAAACAACAGAAAAAGTACGAACAGCAGCTGCAAATATACAACCCACTGAGTTAGCTAAAAACACTGGTTCTCTTGTCAACTATTTTTCTCAAAATAATTGTCTCGGTACTATAATTATAGACATTAAAAATAAATACTTCAGAGCTGGATATGCCTCTTTACAACCTGATGTCTCTGATAAAATGGCAGAAAAGATTAAAACTATATTCAACACCGGAAAATATGAAATGTCTCCTGAAGATGGCTACAGAACTAATGGCGAGAGGAGATACTGGGGAGTTATTTCCGGGGAATTACCCGCAACGGTAATAAGTCAGTCAGCTTCACCCAAGAATTTTAATTCAGCGCAATCATTTGAGCAATGGCTGAAAAGAACAGCCCAAAATAATTCTTTATTATTTAAAGAAAGTGAGACGTTTCCAGCTAATACGGAATCAGGAGAAACTATCATTCCTGTACGTGTAAAAGTTGAAGGGAATAGTAAAAATTTAATAACATATCTTACCGTATTATTACGAAACAGCGGTAAGTATAATGTTGATAAAATGATCATTACTCCTGCAACTATTAATGACTTCAAAGGTGAAACAATTAAGTTTGTGATAGATTTAACCTTAAGAACGTAAAATTTTGTTTATGGTACATTTTAGTGATTAGAATCATAGGAGGTCAAGCTAAGGGAAGAAAATTATATGGTCCTTCTGGACATACATTCAGACCCACAACAGGAATAGTAAAAGAATTTATTTTCTCTTATTTACAATTTATAATTAAGGATGCCGTTGTCCTGGATCTTTTCGCCGGCAGTGGATCTCTGGGAATTGAAGCGCTTAGTCGCGGCGCCTCCAGAGTTAATTTTATTGACAAATCACAATATAGTATAAATATAATAAAAAAAAATTTAAAATTATGTAATTTCAGCCAGAAAGGATTTATAATAAGGGGAAATGTATTTACCCAGTTAAGCAAACTGGATAAAAAAGGAAATAATTTTGATATAATATTTGCAGATCCTCCTTTTAAACACAATCTAAGAGAAAAAATCGTAGATTATATAGATACATATAAACTTTTAAACGATAATGGCCTGCTTATGTTAAAACATAAAAAGGGAGATATTGACAAAAGTAATCATTCGATAAAAATGATAAAACAAAAAAATTTTGGAATCAATGTTATATCAATTTATAGTCAATCATAGATAATTAAGGAATTAAAATATGAAAACTGCAATTTATCCCGGTACATTTGATCCCATCACCAAAGGACATTTAGATATTATTAAACGCGCAAGTCATCTTTTTGATCACATTATTGTTGCTGTCTCTACAAATATAAAGAAAACTCCTCTCTTTTCTTTAGAGGAAAGAAAAAAATTGATCATCGGAACAGTTAAGGATATTAAAAATGTATCTGTTGAATCTTTCAGTGGGTTATTAGTGGAATATGCTGAAAAAAAAAGTGCCCATGCAATAATCAGAGGATTAAGAGCAGTATCAGATTTTGAATATGAATTTCAAATGGCCTTAATGAACAGAAAACTTAAACCTTCACTTGAGACAGTATATTTAATGCCAAACGAAGAATATATTTATATAAATTCTTCTATTGCCAAAGAAGTAGCGGCCATGAAAGGAGATGTACACCTTTTTTTACCACCAAATGTTACCAAGGCTTTAAAAAATAAATTTAACTATTAAGTAAAAGGAGACAATATTCATGGAATTCTTGAGTGATGTACTTCACAGAGCTTCCCAGAAAAATAATCATATAGTATTACCTGAAGGATTTGATGCACGGATTATAAAAGCAGCCAGTATACTCAGAAAAAAAGAAATCTGCAGGGTAACCGTTCTCGGTAGTAAAGATGAAATTTCAAATATGATGTCGGATGAAAAAATTGATCTGGATGATATAACAATAATTGATCCTCAAAGTTCACCAAATCTGGATAAATATATATCAGAATATTATGAATTAAGAAAACATAAAGGGATATCTAAAAAAGAAGCTGAGAATATTGTTTCTAATCCTCTCTTTTTTGGAGCAATGATGGTCAGGAATAATGAAGCTGATGGAAGTGTGGCCGGATCAAACAATACTACCGGGGATGTTATACGTTCCGCACTTCATTGTGTTGGTATTGCCGAAGATGTATCTATAGTTTCAGGAGCATTTTTGATGATTGTTCCTGGGTGGGACAGAATGATAATTTTTGCTGACAGCGCCGTGGTTCCTGATCCTGATGCTGAAGAGTTATCTAGTATTGCAATTTCATCAGCAAAAACATATAAAAAACTCACTGATACAGAACCAATTGTAGCAATGCTGTCATTTTCTACTTATGGAAGTTCAAAACACGAACTCGTAGATAAAGTTGTTGAAGCAACTCAGCTTACAAAGTCAAAAGCGCCTTCCTTAAAGATTGACGGTGAACTGCAGGTCGACACAGCTGTTATTCCTGAAATTGCTAAAAAGAAAGCCCCTGATAGTGTGGTTGCGGGAAATGCAAATATCCTTATTTTCCCGGATTTGAATGCAGGAAATATTGGATATAAACTTGTTCAAAGATTTGCAAAAGCCGAAGCTGTGGGCCCTGTTGTTCAGGGACTAAAAAAACCTATCAATGATTTATCCCGTGGATGCAGTACAGATGATATTGTGCATACTGCAGCCATTACATCACTGCTCGCTGATTAAAAATAATAATAAAATTTTATAAGTGGTTGAAAATCAACCAGTATAATTTTATCTACATAATATTTTTATTAAGTTAAAAATCTTCATTTTTATAAATTTTTGTTTTTTATAAAATTACAAGATTTAAAAATAATTTTGTAATTATGGTATATTATTTGCCCGCATTAAGAAAGCCAAAAACAAAACAGGGTAAAGAGTAAAGTATAGGTATATGAAAAAAAATAATTTATGACTATATCCATAAAAAAAGTTATTGTTTCAGCAGTACTTCTACTGGGGGTGTCATTTAGTTTCTCTGTAAATATAACTAAAGGAGCACCAGCGTATAAACCTTCAGAAGCACCTGGAGCAAATGCCGGCACCTTAGCCAGATTAGAAATTACCAATATACCAGCTTCTGTTCAGGCAGGCCAGCAGTTTCCCGATAGTATTGAAGTTACTGCTTACGATCAATTTGGTCAAATTGAAGAAACATATAACGGCACTATTACCTGGCATACATCTGATGCTCACGAACAAGTCCTGCTTCCAACTGATGACGGCAGTGAATGGAATAACGGATCTAAAAAATTCAGTGGCGCTTTATTCAAATTATGTACAGCAGGCACACAATGGCTTTCCGTATCAGATGGATCTGTGAACAGTACCACTTATTCTTTAACAGTTGAACCAGCAGCACTAGATAGTTTTAAAATAAGTGGAATCCCCGGCAGTGTTGAAGCCGGGTCTGTTTTTATCAGTGACATTGAAGTTACTGCTTATGACCTGTTTGGAAATATCAAAAATGATTACCAGGGAATAGTGGACTGGATATCCAGTGATGGTTTTCCTTATCCAGCAGATCTTCCAGAAGATGACGGCACAGGATGGAGCGGGGGGAAAAAAACATTTCCGGGAACATCATTTATACTCTACAATACTACTGAACAAACTGTTACAGTACAGGACGGAAGTGTTACTGAAACATCTGAGCCAATCACTGTATTTGCATCAGATCTCGACAGATTTGAAATGAGCGGTGTTCCTTCCAGTGCAGTAGCAGGCAAACAATTCAATAGTAATATTACTGTATCTGCTTTTGATGAATATAATAATTTAAAAACTAATTATTCAGGAATTGTTACCTGGAATTCTTCTGACGGTACTCCTTATCCTGCAGCACTACCTAATGATGACGGGACAGGATGGGTAAATGGAAGTAAAACCTTTAGTGGCTCTTCTTTTCTTTTATTTAATGCCCCCTCTCAAACCATTAAAGTAACAGATGGAACAGTGAGCAGAACCAGTCATTCAATTCTCGTCCTACCAGGAGAACTTGGTGATTTTACTATAGAAGGAGTACCTGAAACCAGGAGTGCCGGACAACCTTTCTCCTACGGGATCACAGTTACTGCATTTGACAGTTATAAAAATCAGAAAACTGATTATGAAGGAATTATTTTCTGGAGCTCGTCAGATAAAGAACCATATCCGGCAACGCTGCCAGTTGATAACGGCACCGGATGGAATAATGGACAAAAAGTATTTTTTGGTTCTTCTTTTATTTTATATAATTCCCCGGAACAAACCATAACAGTCACAGATGGAGATATAAATAAAACAAGCAGCAGTATAACAGTCACGTATGCTTCCATAGACACGTTTAGCATAAACTGCGGTTCTATTCAAACAGCAGGCATCCCTTTTGCCTTAACAGTATCTGATGCCCAGGACCAATATCAGAATAATTGGTCCGGTACGGTTACTGTATCCTGTAGTAATCTGGGAGGAATGTCTCCCAATGGATCTTCACCGATTTTCAATGATATCCAGGTGATAAATGGATCCGGGCAATCAAATCAGATATTAGTAAAAGCAGAAACCGGAGTTGAACTGAAAGGGCAGGTCAATGATGTTTCTTCTGTTGTGAGTGATATTTCAGTAAATCCCGGGAGTTTATCTCAGCTTAAGATAAAAGATGTTCCTATCCAGGAAGGAGAAGAAATCATTAATGACACCTTAAGTGTTGGAGGAAGTTTAGATCTTTATTCTGTAGGATATGATGGCTATGGAAATTTCAGAGGAACAGAAAGTGTGGATTGGAGCTCTCAGGGACTCAGTCCGGAAGTGAATATTTCCAATATATCAGATATTACTTATATCCCGGATAAACCAGGAAACGGCAACATAAGTATACATAAGCCCCAAACTGATATTACAGCTCATACTGGTCCAATTATCGTTATTCCCGGAAACGTTTCATATTTTGAGATCGGCTTGATCAATACACAGGTAACAGGTCAGCCATTTCAATTAAACATCACAGCCTATGATGAAAATGATAATGTAAAAACTAATTTTAACGGCACTGTTGACATCACTGATTCTTCCGGTACTATCCAGCCGAAAACAAGTTCAAATTTTGTTAATGGTGTTTGGAATGGAAGCGTTACAATTAACACTCAATACTCGGGTGATGTGATTACAGTGACAGAAACAGGAGCAGAAGACCCCGCACCCAAAGGAATTTCAAACAGTTTTAATGTTATAAATGCACCGGGTCTGAGAATTTTAGATTTTAAACCAGTTAAAAAAGATTATTCTACACTTGTTCAGCATATTACTTCCGATCAAAATAAGGACTGGTTTCTGATCATGACTGTAGAAAACCTGAGCAGTAATAATGTTACCCTTGACAGTATTGGATTGAATATAAAAACTGATGGGTTAATCAAAGAGGATTATCAAATATCAATTCCTGATACTTTCAAGAATAGTGGTACAGAAATATTATCCGGCTACACTACAGATACATTGATTGTAACCATTGACAGTACCGGTGCTGACCAGGGCTCAGCTCTCATTCAGGGATTTTTATATACTTCCACTATCGCCGGAGAACAATTAACTGATCAAGCCTGGACTTCAGTGAATGTACAGACTCCCGCGGATTTGATTGTTAATGAAATTATCGCATCTCAGAATGAGGTAACAGTAGCTCAGGATACAAGCTGGAATATAACAGTAGTGCTGAGCAACCGAGGTGAAAGCAGTGTTTTGATTGATTCTGCTTCAGCTGATGTAAGTGCTGCCCTTACATTCAGTATCGGAGATAATTGGATCGTAGAACGACCGGATTCACTCACCAAAGGTGGATGGATTCTTGAAGGAGAAACTATTGACAGTCTAATCTATCAGGTAAATCATACAGGAGAAAACAGTCTGGGAGAATGTCAGATAAATGCATCTGTTTCAGGAACTGAGATAAATACAGATATACAAATTTCTGACAATACTGATAATGCCGGATGGGGAGCAGTAATTATTGAACAGGAAGCAGAATTAAAAATTCTTGAACTTACTAATCTGTCTCCAAATGCACCCTATGTGAATATCAATCAGGAATTTGACATGAAGATTAAAGTAGCTAATACAGGAGGAGATGGTTTACATGATATTGGGCTACTTTTATCTTCTGAACACCCCTGGTTTAATTTCCCCACTAATATTCCTATTGACCCTCTTGAAGGCGGTGAAACGTCTGTCATTACTGTAACAGGGAATGCTTTTGAAACCTATCTTTATAACGAAATTTTCACAGTAAGTGGTGGCGGATGGACTGATAATAAAAATGATTCTCTGGCAAGTAAAAATCCTGTTGATGACACCACTAAAGTACATGTACAGCAACCCGGAATTCTGTCCATTGAAAAAATTGTTACCTCCACAAACACTGTAATGGGCGGCCAGACTGAACCCTGGCTTGTAAAAGTAATACTTGCTAACGGACAAACTCAGGCCCCCATAGATTATTATGCAGAAATTGAGATAGATACCTTGAAATCCAATATTAGTTTCTGGAACGAGGATTTAAAACTTACTGATTATATAACAGAATGTATCACTAAAGATATAAGTCTTAAAAGCGGGGAAAGAGATACATTAGTGTACAAAATTAAACTAACCGGATTATATGGTGGAGAAGTAGAAGTTAAGACCAATATTCAGGGAGTTGAAAAAAACAGCGGAAATATCAAACAGGATAATGCCTCAACCTTAATATCTGTTAAGTCCAATCCGGCTTTTAGAATTGTTTCAACTATGATTGATATTTATAATACAACCGAGGGCGGGAATGCTTATGTGGATACAAATCAGGAATTTAAAATTATTGTTTCCGTAGAAAACGGATTAGGCCATGCGGTCAGGAATATTAATGTTCATCTGGATAGCGAAACGTCTGAAATAGAAAATTCAGATTTGACCATAGTTTCTTTGACACCATCACAACGAGATTCTGTAGTATTCTACCTTACTGCATCAGAAGTGGAAAATATCTCCGGAGAAACATTTACTGCCTCTATAACAAGTGCCAAAAAAGACGACTCAGATGTACCAGTCGGGCCTCCATTAGATTCTGTAGCTATTGCCTATATTCAGAATCCGGCAGACCTCTCACTACATCTGAGCTTAAGCAATCCTATAGGAGAATTTACAACAAACCAGATTTTTACCCTCACTGCACATCTGGAAAATCAAGGATCTGGTGCTATTGACACCACTGGAAAAGTAAGGATCACTCTTCCTTCCCCCTATACTCTCACCGGATCCAAAAACAGTGCCTTAAGTATTACTCTGGATTCACCAGCAACATGGGAAATTAAATCTCCTAATATTGCCACAGACTGGCAAACTATAAATGTTACCATGTACAAACCGCCGTTAGCCAGAAACACCGGACAGGTTGCAACAATTGAAAAAAAGACAGAAAAAATATCTGTTATAACACATAAAAGTTTTCTTACCAGTTCATTGGGGATAGCATCTCCGCCTGGTGCCGTTAATCAAAAAGTATCCTCTGATCAATATTTTGTAGTAAGAGCAAGCCTGACCTGGAATTATGTAAGAGATATTACTGCCTCTATATCATTACCGACCGGATATACCACTTCGGATAATCTGGATAAGAAAGTGATATCCAATGAAGTAACCTGGCAAATCAGAGCTCCTAAAGGAGCAACAGATAAAAGAACTATCTATGTAAATGCATCCGGATATGATGCCCTTCAGCAAGAAGATGTAATAATATCTGCAGAACAGAAAGGTATTGAAATACAAACTGTAAAAAAAGCTGATCTGGCATTGAATCTTAATATTGATGATAAATCTGTTTCTCCTTCTCAGGAATTTATTCTATATGCAGAAATAGAAAATAAAGGAAAGGCGGATACTATTGGCACTGCTATGATTACCCTGGATCAATTACCTGAAGGATATACAACCAAAGAATCTCATGTTCATTATGTTGAACAGGGAAAAACAAACTGGATAATTAAAGCACCTCCCTACTCTACTGGCGAAACAGCTAATATCTCTGCTCATATATCAGAAGTTCCGCTGGATCAAAATACTTCTGAAGAATCATATGTAAGTAAAATAAGTGCAGATATAGGGGTTACAACAGTTGGAACCTGGCTTTCAGTGACTGAATTGAATCAACCTGATTCAATTTCGAGCCAGGTAATAAGCGGCCAGAATAATGTATGGCTCACAGGATTTGAAATGATCAACAGGGGTGAAGCAGGGGCAAATGGGGTAGTATTGAAAAAAATAAAATTTAATATTCTTGACTTTTCTCAGCAGCCCTTATCTCCATCAGCAATTTGTGAAAATATAAAACTGTGTACATTAATAAAGAAGAAGGGTAAGTATTATTTTGATAAAGACAGTTGTCTGGTAACGCTGTCTACATCACAAATACCTGCAGAGAATCCGGTTACCATGATGATTGATCAGATGAAACCGATTGAAACCCAGGATACACTGAAAATCGCACTCCTGGCTGACATGTATACAGTAGAGCATACAATGAACTTTATGCTGGAAATGCCTGACAGCACCTATATTACTGCGGTTGATGAGTATGTCCCTTACGTTTCCCTTCCAGTATTATCCCCTTCAGGAGAACGTTTTGAGATAAAAAGCAACTGGCAGAAACAGGTGATATCAAGTGAAGATATAGGAACAGAAGATAAAACATATTTGTTAAATTTTCCCAATCCATTTGGTTCTCCGGACAAAAAAACTACAACTATTGTATACTATTTAGAAAAAGATACTGATGTAAGCTTTAATGTTTACAATTTAATCGGGGAATTAGTCTGGTCAAAATCTTTCAGCAGTACTGAACCGGAAGGAAGACAAGGGCTTCATTCCAGAGGAAGCTATCAGGTTGAATGGGACGGCACTAATGATAACGGACACACAGTACTAAATGGTGTATATATACTGGTTATGGAAACAGAAGACAATCTTGTAAAAACAAAAATTGCTGTGGTAAAATAGATGAACAGTAAACTTATAAAATATATTTTAACTATTTTCATTATATCCAGTTCAAGTTTTGCTCAACAACAGGGTAATGCAGGAGTAGAATCATTATTTTTGCGAATTGGTTCCGGAGCAAAACAGTTAAGCATGGGGAGTGCAGCTTCAGCATATCCAAATGATGCTTATGCCTTTGCCTGGAATCCGGCCGGTATGAATGTAGTGCAGCAAAAGCAGCTGGGATTCTCTCTCTTTACCTTATTCGAAGGAGTACAGTATCATCAGATCGGATATATCCATCCGACTTTGAATTTCGGAACGTTTGGTTTTGGGATCGCACGATTTGGAGTGGATGACATTAATTTTTATGATGATATAAATAATATACCTGTGGACAAAGGAACATTTAATTTTTGGAAGGCTAAATTAACTCTCTCCTACGCCCTTACTATCTTCAAAGGATTTTCAGTAGGTATCAACGGCAATGCCTACCGAGATGTTTTAGGAGAATATTCTGCCAACGGATTTGGCCTGGATGCAGGAATTCATTATGGCATAAGAAGCAGAACCATATTAAATGATCTGCATTTCGGATGCACTATGTATAATATCCTGCAACCGAGCTTAAAAATGGATGTTGAGCAGGATATACTCCCCTATAAAATTAAAGCCGGGATAGCAAAAAAATTTACTTTTACTAATAAATACTATTTATTATTAGTTGCTGATGTTGATCAATCTGAGCTCAAAGAAAATGAATATCACTTTGGTATGGAAGTCGGATTAGGAGATATGGTCTTCATACGGGGAGGATATGAAAACGAACAATTAACTGCAGGAGTGGGATTGCTGTACAAAAATCTGCAAATCGATTATGGTATTAAATCTATCGGAGATGCTGAATATTTTCCTGTAAGTAACTTATTTTCTTTAAAATTATACTTTGGAAAAACCATTGAGGAACAAAAGGAACTTTTAGAGGAAAAAAGACGTTTAGAAATACAAAGAAGGTTTAATGAGAAAGTACAAGCTGACAGATTAAGAGAGATAAATGAAAGTCTTAAAAACGGTAAATCTTATCTTGAAAAAGGTGATTTTTATAATGCCAGAGTTGAATTTTCAAAAATACTTAAAATAGATGAGGATAACAAAAAAGCAAGTGAATTATTACAGGAAGCAATAGAAAAACAACGATTAGCTGAAGAAAAAGAACAAAATCAGCTTTTGGAAAAAGAGAGAGAAAAAGTAAGCAATAGAAAAGACAGCACCTTTGTTAATAAAAAATTAACCGAAGGTATTGAAGCACTAGAAAATAATAATTACCGTGAAGCAATAGAGAAATGGGAAGAAGGTCTGGAAAGAGATCCTCAGAATACTAAACTAAAACAATATATAAAAAAGGCTGAGGATAATTTAGTAGATCAAATCAATATATCACTTAACAGGGCGCAACGATTGATAAATCAAGGAGAAGTATCCAAAGCGTATGATATTCTCAATCAGGCTAAGGAACAATCTCAGGATAATGAAAGAATCTATAGAAGAGTAGTAAATCAAATCAACAGTCTGAATAAAAGTGTGGATTTTGCCACTAACTTCCAGAAAGGAAAACAATATTTTGATGAAGAAAAATATACCTTAGCTGTACAGTATTTCAGTAAAGCATTAAAAATACAGCCCGACCATGATGAAGCAAAAAATTATTACAGAACTGCTCTTGCCCATGCCAAAGGCCCAACCCAGGAAATGACAGAAGAAGTACGGACAATGTTTAATCAGGGTATTATTCTTTACAGACAGGGCCACTATAAAAAAGCTTTGGAACGGTGGGAAGAAGCCTTGCAATTGGATCCATATAATATTAAATTATTAAAAGCAATTGAAGGAGTAAAAAGTAAAATCAAATCATTTCATAAAAATAGATGATTTCAAATAAATCTTATGTTTAAAAAAGTAAAGAAAAAAGAATTAAAAGTACCGGCTGACATTGGAAATCTCGGCGAAATGCGGGATTTCATCACCAAAGTAGGCAGAAAATATGGTGTAAGTGAGAACATTATCAATGCATTTAAAATGGCCATAGATGAAGCCGGTACAAATATAATCCGTCATGCCTATCGTGACTGGGAAGGTTTTATAACAGTCAGGATGATAATAAGAGAACAGAATGTTACTGTTTCTCTTATTGATCAGGGAAAAACTTTTGATCCCAGAAAAGTGAAAAATCCTGACCTTGACAGATATGTGAATATTGGGAAAAAGGGTGGTTTGGGGATATTTATAATGCGTAAGGTCATCGATGAAATTGATTATAGAAAAACAGTTGAAGGAAACGAACTGCGTCTGACAAAAATTCGTGAACTGGATGTATCTAAAAGATTTTCTATACCTGAGCTAAGTTTTTCTATGAAGACCCGCTATTCCCTCATTGCCTCTGGTATATTAACGTTTTTAATATTAGTGTTTTCTATTTGGAATTATATTTATCAGGGAAGAAGAGTATTTAATACATATGTTGAAGAAGGACAAAAACTGGCTTCAGCAGTAGTGCAGAATTCCGCTGAATTTCTTGCTAATGAAGAAACCTGGGAATTAGCAAGGATTTCAGCTGAATTACAGCATAATCATACTCCCCTGGTGTCTGAAATATTCATTGTGGACAGCACAGGCACCATTCAGGGTGCAGTGAATATGGAAAACCTGTTGACACAATATTCACTTCCTCAAAAATACAAAAAAAAATCAAATAATTTATTTGTATATGACTATGCCGGAGTTGGCAGTATATATGACATAAAAAAACCAGCTGAATTTGAGATTGATGATGATACATATGTTTTAGGCTCAGTACATATTATGTTAAATAAGAGCTTTGTTGACGGTAATGTTTTCCAAAAAAGAAAAAGTATTTTTTGGAGATCTCTGGTCATATTAATTAGCGGCTGTATAGGAGTATTTGTCCTTGTATATACTACTATGAGTCCTTTCAGAAAATTATCTCACTGGGTTAAAGCTCTGGGACGGGGAGAAGCAGAAGATGTAATGGAATTTGACAATTCAGATGAAGTGGGTGAAATAGCTCAGGCTTTTAATGACATCACAGAAAAATTCCGCGAAACTCAGGAACATTTAGCAGAACAGGAAAGACTGCAAAAGGAAGTACAGGTTGCCCAGGATATACAACAAACACTGCTCCCCGCTTCTTTTCCTGATATTGAAGGTTATGAAATATCCACTTACTACGAAGCAGCAAAAGAAGTCGGCGGAGATTATTTTGATTTTGTGGAAGTAGATAAAGATACTCTGGGTATTGTGGTTGCTGATGTTTCTGGGAAAGGAGTTCCAGGTTCCCTGGTTATGACTATGATCCGGACAGCGCTGAGAACCGAAGCACGGGGCAATAAAGATGCTGCTGATGTACTTGCTAAAGTAAACAGTTTTGTCATGAAAGATATGAAACGCGGTATGTTTGTTACTATATTTTATGTCATTCTTGATTCTAAGAAACGATCTATAAATTACGCCAGTGCCGGACATAATCCCATGATCCTTTACAGAGGATCCACTAAAAAAAGTTACTACCTGAATCCTAAAGGATTTCCCATCGGTATTAAACTTCCCGATGATTCTCTTTTTAATAAAACTATAGAATCCGATACTCTGCATTTAAGACCTGAAGATTCTTTAATCGTCTACACTGACGGTATTACTGAAGCCATGAACCACAACAGAGAACGCTTTGGTGATGAACGTTTTCTCTCTATAATAAGAGAATATGGAGATTTAAATGTTGAACCATTTGTTAATAAAATCAGAGATGAAATAATAATCTTTTCTGAAGGATTTGCTCAAACTGATGATATTACTTTAGTGGCTATCAGAGAAAAGTTAAAAGCTGAGGACGTACTATTCAATCACAGATTACGGTTAATGAAATTAGTTGATGAACAGGGTTTAAGTGTTAAAGAAGCATGTAAAAGAGAAAATGTTTCTACTTCAACATATTATAAATACAGAAAAAAATACAAGAAAAAGGGAAAAGAAGGATTATATGACGGAAGAAAAATTACAAAAATTGAAGATAAACATATCAGTATCGAAGACAGAGCCAAAATTATTGACATTATTAAAAATAATCCTGATTACGGGGCAAAGAGAATCAGCGAGGAATTAAAAAACGATAAATATGATAATATAGAAATTGATGAAAAAAGAATCTATGATGAACTGGTAAAAAGCAAGCTCAATACCAAAGAATTACGTATGGCATTTATTGAAAAAGGCGGCCGTAAAAATCTAAAAAAACCCGGCACTCCTTTTGTTACTTTAGACGGAAAAATTGTTAATAAACCTACAATCGTTGAGCAGTCGGTTGATATTGAGGATGAAGACAGAAAAGAAATCAAAGAAGAGGAAAAGGATTTCGAAGAGGTTATCTCAGAAGAACCTGAAGAAGTTATTTCTGAACATGAAAGTGACATCCATGAAAAAACAGATCATATTTTAAATGATTTTATCGGTCTTTCTGAAGATGAAGAGATCATTACCCCTGAATCAGAAAATGAAGAACAAACTGAAACCGTTGAGGAAGAACAAGAAGAAAAAAAGCAAGACATTCTGGAAGAGTTCCCGGAAGAAACTGAAGAAAATGAGGAAACACTCGATCATACAACTAAACATTACTCTGATATGTTCGGCGAACAGGATGTAGAAGAAGAGATAGCTTCATTTGCAGCAGATGAATTGCTGGATGAAGAACAACATGAAGATATTGATTATGATAAAGATAAGCAGGAGGAAGAAGAAACCAGCTTTCTTAAAATGTCAGAGGGACTGGATTTACATAAAAGAAAAATAGTTCCTGAAGAAAAAAAACCAGATCCGAAAAAAGAAAAAATGATCCGGGAAAAAAGGCTTCAACGTTTTTTGAAATCCGGAAAATGGTTTTATAAACAGGGTTCATATGAAAAAGCTATAATTGAAATCAAAAAAGCCCTTGATGAAGACCCCACAAATCTGAATGCACTTCAGTATCTTGGAGATGCCTATTTTAAAATAGGTAATTTAGATAAATCAGAATATTATTATGAAAAAGTACGTCGTGTACAGCCTGATAATCTTACGGTAGCAGAAAACCTGGGAGTTATTTATGCAAACAGAGGAGAATATAAAAAGGCAGTTTTTCAATGGAATGAAGTGTTAAAACGAATACCGGAAAGAAGAGACCTGTTTGAAAGAATTAAAAGAATGCAGCAGACATTGAGAAAACAAGTATTATAATTAAACTATATATATTATCAGCTTATTTACAAAAGGCATCTGTAATAACAGATGCCTTTTGTATTTTCATATAAATGTATAAAAGAATACATGTATTATTTTGTCAAAAATAAATACTTGACAATTATTTTTTAATTAGTTACTTTTTATGCAATTTATTTAATTATAGTGTACACGAAACAACGATTGTATAATAATAAAGAGGATATAGGGACATGCCAAAAACTATTGCAGAAATTAACAAAAAGATTAAAAGAAAAGAAGCTGTTGTTGTTACTGCTGAAGAAATGATCTCTATTGTTCAGGAAAATGGAACTAAAGCAGCAGCTGAGGAAGTGGATGTTGTTACAACCGGTACATTCGGGCCCATGTGTTCCAGCGGAGCTTATTTTAATATTGCCCAGTCAAAACCCAAAATAAAACTTGGCGGAGGAATTTGTTTTCTTAATAATGTACCTGCCTATTCCGGATATGCAGCTGCTGATATTTTCCTGGGATGTTCGCAGGTGATGGAAGATGATCCAAAAAATAAAATACATCCCGGTGAATTCAGATATGGCGGTGCGCATGTTATTGAAGATTTTATATCAGGAAAAGATGTAAAACTCCGTGCATATTCATATGGAACTGACTGCTATCCCAGAAAAAAATTCGAAACAATTATTAATATCAAAAATGTCAACGATGCAGTCTTATTTAACCCCAGAAATGCATGCCAGAATTATAATGTGGCAGTAAACTGTACCAATAAGAATATCTATACATATATGGGAATGCTTAAACCGAATATGAACAATGCAGCCTATTGTTCAGCCGGACAGCTTTCTCCTTTGCTGAATGACCCCTTATATCAAACTATTGGAATCGGAACTAAAATATTTTTAGGAGGGGGATACGGTTATATTGCCTGGCACGGCACACAGCATAATCCCGATGTTCCCAGAACAAAAAATCAAGTCCCCTGGACTCCGGCAGGTACACTGGCAGTAATAGGTGATTTAAAACAGATGAAACCACCATGGCTGGTAGGATTATCAATGTCTGGCTACGGAGCAACCTTAATGGTGAGTATCGGTATACCTATACCGATTATCAATGAACATATGGCCAGGTATACAGCAGTCAAAGATGAAGAAATTTATGCACCGGTAATAGATTATGGATGTGACTATCCCCAAAAAAAGAACAAAATTTTGGGTAAGGTATCTTATGCAGATCTAAGATCAGGAGAAATTGTACTGAATAAAAAAAGAATTAAAACCGCGTCTCTATCAAGTTATCCTAAAGCGTTGGAAATTGCCGAATCCTTAAAAAAATGGATAAAAAAAGGAGAATTTTTGTTAACCCATCCTGTTGCTTCCCTTCCTGGTTCAGGAAAAGAATTAAAGACTGTTAACATATAACCATAAAAATTTAAATATAGAAAAGGTTTTGTTATGATTACAAAACGGATAGTTATAAAATTTCCACCAACTCTGGTTGATCAGCCCATAGCCTGTCAGCTGGTAAAAGACTATAATCTGGAATTTAACATTCTGAAGGCATCTATAACCCCAAAAGAAGAAGGAGTGCTTGTTCTTGAAGTAAAAGGTAAAAATCATGATTATAAATCCGGTATACATTACCTGAAGAATCTGGGACTTAATATCAAGCCTCTTAAAAAAGATGTTGTTCGTAATGAAGAAAGGTGCACCCATTGCGGATTATGTGTTGGTGTGTGCCCAACCGATGCCTTAAGTGTCAACAGGATAACCAGAGAAATTGAATTTGATGATTCCAAATGTCTGGCCTGTGAATTATGCATTACTGCCTGTCCGACCTGGGCCATGGAACTGCATTTTTAATATAATTCAAAACGATTACAGGTCAAGTATCTCCGAATCCGGTACTGAGAATAGATGACCTCCCAAATGATGTATTGTTTTTGCCTCTACTTTTTCCACTAATAATCTGTCTGTAAAAACATCTTTTTGCGACCAGGCTTGTACCACTAAAGCAATAAATATATCTACTTTTTCCAATTCTACCGTCTTTTTAATCTTACATTCACTGTATCCTATACAGTCAACCGGGACCAGAGCTTTTACATTATCGGCTCTGAAAGTATCTATGTTAAATTCGGTAAATTTATTTACTTCATACCCTGAAATGTTACCCGTTTTCAGAACCATTTCTGTCTGCTTTTTATGTGGAATACAGACAATAAATTCATTGGTTTCTTTTATGTATTCATTGGTCATATGGCTTTTTCCTACCACCACTAAAAGAGCAGGAGGATTCTTTCCTACCGGTGTATTCCAGGCAATCGGAGCAATATTATAATTACCTTTTTCATCTCTGGTGGAAACTAAAACTGTGGGGCCATGGTTAATTAATCTGTGAGCAGAATCAGTGGGAATTTTTTTAAAATCATTCATATCACTTACCTCCTTGAGATTATTTTATTTTCTGATTGATTATCGTTTCCTGTCTGAACCTGGCCGTACGTTCTGCCAGCAGTGCCTTACATGCTGCCTGTTCCAGACTGTTCCGGCTGGTAGAAATAACTCCATAGTTTGCTACCACACAACAGCCTTTATACTTTTTCAGCATATCCAGAATAGGATTGTCATAAGAAAGATGGGTAAGCTGAGTTATATCAACTACTCCCAGTTCAGGATTAGTGAATCTGCCTTCTGCATCAACAGCAGTAATAACAGGAGGCTCTTTGTAAGTGTAAGATACGGAAGTCACATCACTGCTGAGGACTTCTATACCATATGTTTCAGCAAGAACCGCCATTCCTTCAGCTACAGCCCGTGGACTGACGGTGATCATACAGCTGGTCTGGTCAGTATTTTGATATATGAGCTTGTGTATCTTCAGATCAAGACTGTCTTCTGGTTCCGGCTTTATGGTCTTCTTAAACAAAGGAACACTAAATCCCTCAGGAAGAGCAGACAGAGGACAGTATATCATCTCAATGTCAGTTGTTTTCAGACTCATAGAACCGGTGGCAAAACCGCTCAGGCGATTATTATAATTATATATCAGTCGTTGTGTAAAATTGTGAATAACCGGTTTTTCTTTGATCTCTTTACAGGTAAAATCAATATTCTGGAACTGATGCGGTTGTATCGGGAAAAATCCCCTCTTGTTTTTATTCTCTAATAATCTTTGTATTTCAATTACATCTATACCCCGTCGCCTGAGACAGACTGCCATTTCTGCGCTGATCTCCAGCACTGATAAAAGATGAAAAGCTTCCTCCAGGGAATCTGCCCTGGTAAAAGGACCATGTGCCTGAACAATAGTGGATCTTTTCTCAGTTAGATACTGAGGGATTCTTTCCTCCATTTCTGCAGATGCTACCGGATCAAAATAGCTGCTCACCGGCACTCTTCCCACGCAAAAGGCGCCATAAAGATCTATAGGCAGGAATTGGAACTCATTTCGTCCTTTTTGGTCTTTTCCCAGATATTGCAGAAAAAATTGCTGTTCTTCGGTATCAAAGGAAATGAGAGTACAATTAAAACAATGTGCATGTACTACGGCATTGACTCCTTTAATATCCAGTATCTTTCTGTGTGTCGGGGTTTCAGTGGATGAACGGAGATCATTCTTACGCTTCCGGGTAAAACTCAGCTGAACAATATCGGCAGGCTTCAAAGCTCCGCATTGTGAGCCACGAGAAGTTATATAAAAAACATCCTGATCATCCGGATCGCGCATAGAAAGATTCCCGCTGTGCAGGCTGTTTCCGCCTCCTTTTTCAATTGCAGCTCCGATACGGGAAAAGCGTTGATATATTTCATTCAAATTTTTATCTGACATAAATACAATCCAGGGGATACAAGTATTATAGTTACATAAAACAGTATATTATTATGTTTTCAGCTTTTTCTTTTTCGCAGCCGGGAATAATATATTGTTTAAAATCAATCTATATCCAGGAGAATTTTTATGAAGATTAAGATCAGTAGGAGGATCACCCACAAAATGTCTGTAATCCTCCGGATCATGACCTCCGAGAAAGGTAAAGGTTCCTTTACCATGATTTCCATGGATATATTTCACTTCATCGGTTCCTTTTTTTTCTGCCATTATCACTACATTTTTCTTGATTACATTTCTATTATAGGCGGTTGTCTGGCCCATGAAATTATGAATAACTGAAACATGGTTTTGAGTTAACATCGTCGGTACAGGATCATATTTTGCAGAAAATTCAAATAGGGTAAAATAATCATCTTTTCCGGTCTGCACTGCAGTCTGATCCAGAGGAGTGGTATCTATGTTTGAATATTCATAGATGGTCGGCTGAGTTATAAGTTCAAAATTTTCAAAGGCAAGACATTGGGTAAAATCCATTTTACTTTTATATTGAGGATCCAGAGGATCTCCGTCAAAAACAACATCACAGATATCTGTATTCTGAGCTGCCAGAGCAATATCATAAGAATCTGTAGCAGAACACATGGCAAACAAAAAACCTCCTTTCTGCATATAATCCTTGATATTCAAGGCCACAGAAAGCTTTAATTGGGATACTTTGGAAAATCCAAGCCGTTCAGCCTCTTTTTCATAAAGCTGCTGCTGCTGTACATACCAGGGTGCATTTCGATATGACCCATAAAACTTACCATACTGACCGGTAAAATCTTCATGATGAAGATGAAGCCAGTCATAGTGTGATAAATTTCCTTCCAGAATTTCCTGATCCCAGACTTTATCATAAGGTATTTCAGCATAAGTGAGTGATAAAGTCACAGCATCATCCCAGGGCACATGATTGGGGGGTACATATACAGCAATAGAAGGTGCTTTTTCTAAAAGAATAACTTCCATATTATTTTTTTCAATTGTATGCAGGATGGAAGTTACATTGGATGCGGAAATTATCTGATACGAAACACCGAGTATACGGCATCTTCGTTGTACAGTTTCATCTGATTCTATGAGAAAAGAACCACCTCTGTAATTCAGAAGCCAGCGTACATCGGTACCTTTTTCCAGAGTCCAGTAGGCAGCTCCGTAAGCTTTAAGATGATTGTTCTGTTCCAGATCCATTGGGATAAGGATACTCTCCGGCTTCACAGATGAAAAACAAATCATTGATAAAATAACCACAATAATTCTGTTTTTTATCATAACAGTTCCTCTTCTTCTATACTGCGTATTCTGAGCCTTACTTCCTCTTTTAATAAACTGTAGGGAAAATCAGTGAGAAGCTTTTCATAGTATGAAACAGCCTTTTCAGGTTTTCCAATTTTTTGGTATAACCACCCTGTTCTTTCCAGAGCCTGGTCAGTCAGCTGATCAGTAGGATATTTTTCAATAAAATCTTCAAAAAAATCAATGCTCTCTTTATACCGCTGCAAGTGTATCAGAACTTTTCCTTTTTTGAATATCCCATGTCTGATCATAGTGCTGTCAGAAAAATCTTCAATAAGTGAATCAAGAACTGTTACCGCTTTTCTGTATTCTCTCATTTCTTCATGGTATTCAGCCCGTGCCAGAGATTTCAGTGATTTCTGCGAATTCCTGAGGTTTTGCTTGATCAGCATTCTTAATTCTAATCCGTCATTCAGTGATTCCTCACTAAGATATTCTTCATCAATCTCATTGCTGGAAAGCTGGTTAAGATATTGTAATGATGAATCAAATTCACCTTTGAAATAAAAAATTCTACCCAGTGAAACTATGGCTTTTATCCAGTATTGATTTTTTTCTTCAGAAAATTCATCTGCTGTTTTAGAGTAAATTTCCTCTGCTTCCTTTATCTTACCTTGAGCAGTCAGACTTCCCGCCAGGGAAAAAAGACAGTTATTGAGCTGCTGGGGAGTAAGGGGCTGATTGATCAGTGATCTGTAGATTTTTTCTGCATTCTCAAATTCATTCAGTTCTTCTGTCAAAATACGTGCTTTCTGCAGCCGTGACTGTAAAACAGCAGAAGAATTTTTCAATTTTTTATATGCCAGATCATAATAGTGAAGGGCTTCTTTAAATTTTTCCTGTACTTCCAGGGTCTTAGCCAGACCAAAATAAACTCTTCCAACCGGAATAAAAACTGAATCAGCCTGTAAAATTTTTCTGTACGCTTTCTCAGCCATCAGAGGTGAACCTGCCTTATAAGCATTTTCAGCATATACAAACAGAATATTTTCATTTTCCTGTTCATCAGAAGGAAAAAACTTTCGTACTGTCTCCCATCCCTTGTGAAAATACTCTGCTCCAATATAATATTTTATCAATAATTTCTTTAATTGTTTATTTTGAGGCTGTTTTTGTATAGCTTCTTTAAGAATGCTGGATACTGCAGAGACGATCTGATCAGAACCTTTAAATCTATGCAGCTTAGCTTCCACTACAGCATATCGATCAGGATGATCTTCTAAATATCTCAATAATTCTTTGGTTGCTTTTTCAAATTTTAACAAAGCCTCATAAACATTCACAATATTTATACTGAACAGATTATTGTCATTCAGTTTTTTTCTTCCTTCCAGGTATACCTGGAGTGCCTCTTCCAGCAGTCTTTCATTAATCATACTGGAAGCAACTTTATAATACATAATTCTGTTTTGCCAATATTGATTTAGTATAGAATTCCAGGTCTGCATTGCCAGATCATATCTGCCCTGACGATAAAAGACTCTTGCTTTAAATATGGTATTATCAGGATTACTCATACCCTGCTCTTCTCTTTCATTAATCAGAGTAAGAATGCTACTGTAGGCCCGGGTTTTCATAAGAACATCAATATATCGGGAAAACACAGCTGTATTTTTAGGATGATTCATATATATAGTTTCCATAAGCTCCAGAGCACTCTGAATACGTCCCTGATCTTCCAGTTTTCTTGCTATATTTAACTGCTGATTTAGTGATTGTGCCTGAATGGGTAACAGGATACATAGAGAAAGAATTATCAGTAATATGAGGAATATGCCTAACTTCTGCTGTTTCATATACTATCCCTTGTAGTTGATATCATTAATATCCTTGATTTAAAATACAAAAAACACTGTGAAAAATCTATAGAAAAAATATTTTTATGTGGGAAAATACAAAAAGGCTGGTAATTTATACCAGCCTTAAAGCTCCGGAGGAGGGACTTGAACCCCCAACCTAGTGGTTAACAGCCACCCGCTCTACCATTGAGCTACTCCGGATTTATTCAGAGATAATAATTTACAAAAATAATTAAGAAAGTCAAGATTTTTTTAAATTTTTTATGTAATTCAATTGATCTGTATTGTTATATGCATACGCGCATAGACAAAGTCTGTCATAATAAGATTACTGCTTTTTTGTTAACTGAATTGGCCTGTTCTCAAGCCATATATGAGGTATCATAACCAGAACAAATTCTGCAGCAATAATAAGATTATACAATGATCCGGTATACAATGCAAATCCGAATAATGCAGTCCATAATCCTGCATCCAAAGGATATTTAATATATTTATATATAGATTTCTGTACCACAGGGACATTCTCTTTGTAAAAATTAATACATAAGGCCCGTTTCAGCCCCAGTAAAGAAATCCCCCATACAGCAATAATAACACCTGACAGACATATAAATAAGCCGACATACTGTAATAAATTATAATTATGAAATATGGGATGAGGCTGCAGCTGTAGAAAAAAAATCAAAATAAAAGTAATAATCCATAAAGAAATAGTCGTAACAGCATGAAATAAAAATGCATATTTGCCAAACCATTTGGAAAGATATTGTCCTTTTAGCTGCAGAATGAGAAAAAGAGATTCTATATGAATGGTTAAGAATACTGATATTAAGGTAAGGATAAATAAACTCAACATAATTCAAGATATAAAAATATAAGTATTTTTTCAAGAATTATTTGATTTATCAAAATGAAATATGTATATTTACTAATAGAACGCAACAAAAACAATTCATGTACGTATCGTATATATCTTATATGTTCATATATAAATTTTTAATAAAATAACCGATCACTAAAGGAGGTAATCATGAAAATCAAAAAAATCATTACTCATCTGCTCATTCTTGTTGTTATTTTCTCATTTTTTTCCTGTCAAACCGACAAGTACAAGACAGACTCAACCTATCATGGATTTAAACTGATTGAAAAACGCTTTGTAAAAGAAGTAAATGCTGACTGTTACTATTTTGAGCATGTACAAAGCGGAGCCCGGCTGCTCAAAATCGCTGCAGATGACCCCAACAAAACATTCTGTATCGGGTTTAAAACAACCCCCGAAACAGACTGCGGAACCCCTCACATTATGGAACATTCTGTATTAAACGGTTCCAAAAATTTTCCGGTTAAAAGTCCTTTTGATGTCCTTACCAAAGGATCGCTGAATACGTTTCTTAACGCTATGACCGGGAGCGACTTTACTATGTATCCGGTTGCAAGCATAAATGATAAGGATTTTTTCAATCTTATGCATGTTTATCTGGATGCTGTTTTAAAACCGCGTATCTATGATGACCCTAGGATATTCAAACAGGAAGGCTGGCATTATGAATTAAAAAATATGGATACACCGGTTGAATACAAAGGAGTTGTATATAATGAAATGAAAGGTGCTTTTTCCAGCGCTACCAGAGAGCTGGGGTATCAGATTGATAAAATTTTATTCCCGGATAACTGTTACGGAAATTCCTCCGGTGGTTATCCGCCTTCTATACCGGAACTGACCTATGAACAGTTTCTTGATTTTCACAGGAAATACTATCATCCGTCCAATAGTTATATATTCCTTTACGGAAATGCTGATCTGGATAAAGAACTCTCTTTTATTGATGAAAAATATCTGTCCGGGTATGAAAAATCAGATGATATTGCTTCTATCTCATTTCAGAAACCATTTAAAAAGATGAAAGAAGCATCTGGTTATTATCCTGTGCCGATTGGCAGCAGTACTGACAACCAAACCTATTTATCTTTAAGCTGGGTTATCGGAGAAGGAAGAGATCGGGATTTGTGTATGGCTCTTGATATTTTAAGTGAAGCTCTGGTAAACCATGAATCAGCACCAGTCCGCCTGGCGCTGCAGAAAGCGGGAATAGGCCGTGAGGTCAGAGCCTATAACAGTGAGCAAAAACAGAATGTATTCCAAATCAGAGTGCAAAATGCTGACCCCTCTGATGCAGATAAGTTTAAATCAATTATCATGAATACACTGAAAGAGACTGCAGAGAAAGGCCTGGATAAAGAAACAATTAAAGGTATAATCAACAGGATGGAGTTTCGTCTTCGGGAAGGTAACACTCCTCATAAAGGGTTAGTGTATCTTTTTAATGTCAGCAGTGGTTGGCTTTATACTGGGGATCCTTTCTTAAGTCTGGAATGGGAAAAACCACTGGAAATAGTTAAAACTGCACTGGAAACAGACCTTTTGGAATCAATTATTGATGAACATATGCTGAATAATCCTCATTCTCTGTTATTCACATTAAAACCAAAACCGGGGCTGGAAACTAAGAAAAACGAAAAAATCAAAAAAGAACTGGCTGCTTTTAAAAACAGCCTTTCCCAAAAAGAGAAAGAACAACTCATAAAAGAAACACAGGAATTAATTAAATTCCAGAAAAGAGAAGATTCACCTGAGGCTTTAGCCACCATACCAAGACTGGAAATAGATGATATCGATCCGAAGGCTTCCTGGTATCAGATTTCGGAAGAAAAACTCGGTGATATTCCTGTACTGTATTATGATGCTTTTACCAATGATATTGTCTATACCAAAATTCTGTTCGATGCCCGCGTTCTTTCTCAGGAAATGATACCCTATGTTGCTCTGTTAACTGAAATACTGGGCAGCCTGAATACCGAAAACTATTCCTATGGTGATCTGGACAATGCTCTGAACATACATACCGGCGGATTTAACACCTATCTGAATACATACCTTAGAAACAGAAGTGATGAGCAAATGATGCCCGTACTATTGGTGTCTTCCAAAGCTATGAATGCTAAGGTGAATAAACTTTTTGCATTAACCGATGAAATACTGAATCATTCTGTATTTAATGATAAGGACCGGTTAAAAACTGTATTGACCAGACATCAATCCAGACTGGATGCTATGGTAAAAGGAAACGGTATGGGATATGCACTTACCAGACTTACCTCCTATTATTCCAATCAGGGAATGTTTAATGAACTTACCAGAGGACTGGAATATTATTGGTTTATCACCGATTTAGTGGATAATTATGATCAGAAAGAAGATGAAATTATAAGTAATCTGGAAAAAGCAGCATCCACTCTGTTTAATAAGAATAATATCAAAATAGCTGTAACCTGTGATAACGATGATTTTTCTGCATTCAAACAAGAAGCTGAAAAATTTGCTCAATCATTATCTCAGGATGATCTAAAAAAACATACATGGGAATTTTCACTCAAAAAGAAAAATGAAGGTATAGCCACTGCTTCTAAAGTCCAGTATGTTCTGCAGGGATATGATTTCAAAGACCTGGGATATAAGTGGAACGGAAAAATCAGAGTTTTAAATCAAATTCTTTCCCGGGAATGGCTGCATAAACAGATCCGGGTAATAGGAGGAGCATATGGCGGTTTCAGTAATTTTGCCCCAACCGGCCAGGTATTTTTTGGCTCCTATCGTGACCCCAATCTTAAGGAAACCCTGGAAAACTTTGAAAATACTCCTGAGTTTCTGCAGGACTTTGAACCGGAAAAAGACCTTATGACACGATTTTTAATCGGAACCATATCCAATATGGACAGACCATTAACCCCCTCAGGAGAAGGCGATCAGGCCGTTGCCTGGTATCTGGCAAATGTAACCCGTAAAGATGTTCAGAAAGAACGGGATAATGTCCTGGAAACCACGCCAGAAGATATACAAAACATGAAATCGTTTGTTCAGGATATATTGAAGCAGAATGTTTATTGTGTCTATGGAAACGAAGAAAAAATAAATGCTCAAAAAGAGCTGTTCGGAGAAATTATCAAACTGGAAAAATAATCAGTAATGTGACAGTTTTCTCTATCATAGTATAAGTACATTATTTAATACGATCAATGCCGGAGGTGTTCTTCACCTTCGGCATTTTCTTTAGCCACTTTAAGTACTTGAAATTCCAAATCCCAAGCACCAAAATTATGTGGTTATGCAATAGTGGAATAATGGAATTTTGGAATGATGGAAGAGCGGAAGAGTGGAATGATGGAAGGGTGGAAGGGCTATCCGGCATCTGGAAATCTGCGTTAAAAAATAGGCTGCTTGTGAACGCCCGGAAGCAATGTATGTCTGACCCCGTGGAATAGGGCCACATAATATAAATAATTCTTACACATCAAACTTAAATTTTGTCTTAAGCAATTATAATAATATTTTTATTATTCCACGGGGGAGTTTACATTGCTTCAGTGAACAAGCAGGGTATTTTAGCTGATTTCCAGCCAGCCGGAGGTTTTTTGGGTTACTTTTTTTTACTTGAATTCAAGTAATAATTGCAACTGTTAGAAAAAAGGGGTTAATTGCTTAGATTAGCTTTTAACCCCCAAGGTCAAAAAACTAACAGGTGCATAAATGACACAAAA